>Ga0206956_1002_pt2 | contig 71531 bp, 72 predicted proteins | sample Alteio_BWOrgHeat_35_FD_153252 | JGI IMG/M metagenome (GOLD analysis project Ga0206956, IMG submission 153252) | Enriched cells from forest soil in Barre Woods Harvard Forest LTER site, Petersham, Massachusetts, United States -... | ecosystem: Environmental > Terrestrial > Soil > Temperate forest >...
CGAGACTCGTGCCATCGTTAGGCTGATTGAACCAATTTTGCAGATAACGCTCGGATCAGGGCAGAAGCACTGGAGCCCTCTCGGAATGGCGCTAGCGGACATGGTGGCTTTCTTCCGAGAAATTGCTTTTGTGTTCACTACCGGGACCGGCTTATCCGTCTGCGACAGGTGGTCACGAATGGAAAATTTTCCGGTCGATCGCGCGGTTGGCTTTATGTCCGCGAGCTTCTTTACGTACTCGGTGATCTGGTCGGCGTTGTTGGCCATTCGACTGTCAACTTTGCTTGTCGCTACGTCGGCAACGACCCGCCGAAACGCTTTCAGGAACGCTGCCGGCTTCGCTGAGCTGATCAGAACCTCTTTCGGGTCGGGCTTCAGCATGAGGAATTCACGAATCGGCTGCGACTCCACTAGGCGCTCCAATGTGCTTAGAGGAAACTCGCGATTGTTCTGGACCTTTGCTTTTACGTCTTCCGGAAAGTCAAGCGAACAGGCAAGCCGGTACACTGCGTCCGCGCGTATCCAGTCCTGAGTCTGTCCGACCGTGACGCCGTAGCTTTGTACGAGATCGTCCGGGGTAAGGCCGCGTTCAAGAAGCTGCCGGTAGAACCTCGCCTGCATTGGTCTCTTCCACGACTGGATCTGTTGCGCGGTATGACGGCTAAGTAGAATCGGAGTTGCTGCCTCGCGGGACGGTGCAAGGGACACATGGACTTTTGCGAGGACGGTGGTTGTGGCCTTTTCGGAAAGCCGCCGGAATTTTTCGAGATAATCCTGAGGAGCGAGCTCTGGGTTCACTAGCAGTTTAAGGGCCGCCAGTCGCCGATTGCCCTCGATGATAACTACCTGGTCTCCGTCTCGCACTCCAAGCAGGATTTCCGTTGGGAAGAAGCCTTGGGTCGTGATGTCTTTCGCTAGTTCGTAGACAGCATCGTGAGTTACCAGCTCGTCGATGATCTGTCTCTGTCCCAGAGCGCCGCCTTGGCTAGGTAATCGGGGATTCTGTTGATCCAGCAGTAGGCTGGTAACGAATAGGCTCTTGCTTGGCCAGGAAGCGTAATCGAGCATGCGCCGCATCATACCGCAACGTGTTGTTGCAAGCTACAGGCGAAACATATGTGCTGTGGGGTGCGCGCCGGAAATGTGTTTTGTTCCCATGCGGGGCCTGAGTCTTTTTTCTGGGGTTGCCCAGGACTTCGTCTGGACTGGCGTCCTGGACTTCGTCCTGGGCTGTTTTCTTTCGCCCCTTCGGGGCTGGGTTTGGTGGGGGTTGGCGCCGGGGAGCTCGGGGCCCCTCGACTACGCTCGGGATGACAGCGTTGGGTGGGGATGACAGAGCGTGGGGATTTTTGGGTGAGAGCTTTGAGCTTCTCGCCGTTTTACGCTTCTCTTGTTTTGGGAGTTTCTTTTTTGTACCAGTCGGCGGCTAGGTCTCTGAACTTTGGATTGGTTCTGGCGATCAGCCATAGCTTCTTTTCTCGGCGCCAGTTCTTTAGTTGCTTCTCGCGGTTGATGGCTTTAATCACGTCGTCGAAACTTTCCCAGTAGACCAGGCGGATGGCGTTGTAGCTGTCGGTGAAGCTTTCGCATTCGTGGGTTTTGTGCTGGTGGACTCGCTGGGTCAGGTTGCTGGTCATGCCGACGTAGAGCGCGCGGCGGGAGGCGCTTTGCAGCATGTAGACGTAGTAGCAGTGCTCTCGGCGCATGCTGCCAACCATCTGTCATCCCGAGCGGAGCATCAGCTTCGCGCAGCGAATCTGATGCGGAGTCGAGGGACCTTGTGTTCATTGTGTGCCGTGGCGACACGTGTTGTCTGTGATGCTTGTCACCTTCAATGGCGGAGGAAACGCAAGGTCCCTCGACTTCGCTCGGGATGACAAAGTTACGGAGCACGATGCTACTTTGTGCGAAGCAGGTGCCACGCTTCTCTGTATGGCTCGTATCTGGACTGTTTGCGATTCGGTGACAGTTGGATACGAACTTGGCCCCTGGTCGCCTCGATCGGGATGATGTACCAGACATCCTCGTCAGCGACGTATGCGGCGATGAAGTCCAACTCATCCCTTCGATACAACACAGCGCCGTTCCCGGTGACGTGGCACCTGTAAGAGTCACCACGTTTGTGCACGGTGCATTTGACCTGGACGCGGAGGAAGCGTCCGTTGTGCTCGACGGCGAAGTCGTAGCGAGCCATGTCTCCCCAGGGCTTGGCGATGCAGAGTCCGTGCTCGGCGGCGCGGGCCATGAAACGGAGTTCGGCCCATTCGCCCCGGAGTTTGGGGTGTTGGATATCGATACCTTGGTTGGTCATTTTTGCCTTGGGTTCGGGAAAGTCAGCGGCCGCGGACGGCGCCAGAGTGGTTGGTCCAAATGAAAAACGCGGCCTTTTCGGGCCGCGCTTGGTTAGCTAATTGGTCTGTTCTTATTATATCGCGTGGCAATGGGGAACTATGACATGGTTTTGAGATTTATTTTCGTAGTGCTTGCATGGAGTTGCGGGGAATGGGGTGGGTTTTGCCTCTTGACAAGATTTTTCCCGAATTGGGAAAACGGGGCTTGATCAGGCATTGGATTGTGGACCGGGAAAACGCAAGGTTCCTCGACCTCGTTCGGATGACAGGTCCTTGGGCAACATTGGCTTAGAGATCGCGTGGGCCGGAACCTAGTGGAGGCCCGGTTGAAGCTTCGCTCAGCAGTTGGGTCAGGTCGAGTCTGTGGGTGAACATTTCCAGCTTGCCATCCGGAGTGCGTGGCCATTGCTCTTTTGGCTTGTCCCAGTAAAGCTCGACTCCGTTGTCGTCGGGATCGCGCAAATAGATGGATTGGCTGACTCCGTGGTCGGCAGCTCCGTCGAGTGGGATGTGGGCATACAGGACGCGTTGCAGGGCTTGCGCGAGCACAGCACGTGTAGGGTAGACAATCGCTGTGTGATAGAGGCCGGTTGTGCCGGGTGGGGGTGTGGATCCGCCGAGGCTTTCCCACGTGTTGATAGCAATGTGGTGGTGATAGTCTCCGGCGGCGAGGAAAGCTGCCCCTTCGCCTAATCGCTGTGTAACGGTGAGGCCCAGAACGCCGGCGTAGAAAGACAGTGCGCGCTCCAGGTCGGCGACCTTCAGATGCACATGGCCAATGTGGACGCGCGGGTCGGCAGTGTAGCGCGGCTCTTTCGCTCGGCTGGGATGAATTGACATTGAGCAACCATTCGATCAGTGGAATTCTAGCGTCACGAATTTGGCTTCTTGCTTGCCTGTGTTGGTCAGCGTGTGGGTGTAGCCGCCGGGGAGCCATTTCACGTCGCCGGACTTGAAGTGTCCGGGCATGGGGCCTTTGCCTTCGACGTCACTGCGGATTTCCAAGTCGCTCACGGCTACCAGCAGATGTGGGCCGGTGTGGTGATGGCTGGGGATGGTCGCTCCGGGTTGCAACTCGGTCTCGGAGACGCGCACGCCGTCCTGGACGAATATGATGTCTTGCGTGCCTCCGGTGAAGACGTGGAGGCCGCGGTCTTCGTCCCATTTGGGCGGAGGAGTTTTGTGGGCGGCTTCGTCCTGCATCAGTTCTACCGCGATCGCGCGGAATGGGGTGCTGGCTTGGTTGCGGGCGATGTGGGCGAAGCCTCCGGGAGCAAAGCGGGTTTCGCCGTCTTGCATTTTTAGTACGGCGGGCGCCTTGCCTTCGACTTCATTCTGGACGTTGGTGTCTCCAAGCGAAACAAAAACGTAGTCGTGGTTATGGCGATGCATGAGGGTCGCGTCGTTGGGTGCGACCTCGGCGAGCCAGACGCGGACTTGCTGGTTTTCGAATAGAAGATGATGGTGAGGCTCGGCGGTGATCTCGACGTCGGATGTTGTTTGCGCTGCGAGGGCGATTGCGGCGAGCACGAGCGCGTGGAAGAGCAGGCGGCTTTTCATGAGAGCAGATTCTAGCACCGCTGAGGAATGGACCCGAGCATGATTTATCCTTTTGGTGTGACGGATCTGGGCAAACTGCTCGTGCTGCTGGGCGGGATTGTTGTCATCGTCGGGCTGGCGCTGATTTTGCTGGGCCGGACCAACCTGCCGATTGGACGGCTTCCGGGTGACATTATTTATCGCGGGAAGAACACGACTTTTTATTTTCCGCTGGCGACTTCGATCGTGGTGAGTGTGGTGCTTTCGATTTTGTTGTATGTGATCGGGCGGTTGCGCAAGTAGTTCTCAGTTCTTGGTTCTCAGCTAAACTTCCTGCATGGCTTCCGCCGATCAACTCGGATTCAGTTTTCGGCCGGCGGAGCGCCGCACCTGGACGGTGCGCGATCTGGTGGCGGCGGTGCGCACGAATATCGAGCGGGAGTATGGCGACGTTTGGGTGGAGGGCGAGATTTCGAATTTCCGGGCGCATGATTCAGGGCATCTTTATTTCACGCTCAAAGATCGGAATGCGCAGATTCGGGTGGTGATGTTCCGGTCTTCGGCGAAGTTGCTGCGATTTCGTCCGGAAGACGGTTTGCAGGTTGTGGTGCGTGGGCGGGTCACGATTTATGAAGATCGCGGCGAGCTGCAAATTTCGGCCGAGTACATTGAGCCCAAGGGTGCGGGCGCTTTGCAGATTGCGTTCGAGCAACTCAAGGCCAAGTTGGAAGCAGAAGGACTTTTCGATTCTGCGCGGAAGAAACCGATTCCCGCTCTGCCGGCAAGAATTGGGATTGTGACTTCGCCGCAGGCGGCCGCGCTGCGCGACATCTTGAACATTCTGCGGCGCCGGCACGATACGGCGAACGTTCTGATTTTCCCTGCGCAAGTCCAGGGTGAAGCTGCGGCGCTTGAAGTCACGGCCGGGATTCGCTACTTCAATAAAACCCGCAGCGTGGATGTGATTATCGTGGCGCGCGGTGGTGGCTCGGCGGAGGATCTGGCTGCGTTCAATCACGAAGGCCTGGCGCGAGCGGCTTTTGCTTCCGAAATTCCTCTCATCTCCGCGGTCGGACACGAGAGCGATTTCACGATTCTGGATTTTGTTGCCAACCTGCGAGCGCCCACGCCGTCGGCGGCAGCGGAGTTGGTCATACGCTCGCGGCAGGAAGTGGATGAGCAACTGGGAGGGCTGCATCGGCGGCTCGAAAAAGCCATGCGCTATCAGTTGCTCATGGCTCGCCAGAATCTGACCGAACTGGCGCAACATGGAGCGTTCGCTCGCATGATGGACCTCATCCATCGGCGCGAGCAACGGCTGGATGATCTGGTGAATCGGCTTGCGCATGCGCAGCGCGATATCTTTGAGAAGCAGCGGCGGCGGTTCGAGGCATTGTCCGCGGCGGTTCGGCATTACGATGTGCGGCGGGTGCTGGCTGGGATGAAAAAAGATCTCGACGCGCGGACTACGGCGATTGTTTCGGCTGCCCGCAATTCGCTGCTCGAGCGCAGAGTCCGGCTCGAGAGAATGGACACGGCGCTGCAAGCGCTTTCTCCGCTAGCCATTCTTGAGCGCGGGTATGCGTTGGTGTTCGATGCCTCCGGCAAGCTGTTGAAGGACGCTGCAAACGTAAAGGCCGGGGATGAGATTTCGGCGCGATTGGCGAAGGGAACAGTAAGCGCGACCGTAAAGAGGTCACAGGGGTGACGCGACTTTGTTGGACTTCGCTCGATCGCACGGCCGAGGGCGGCTGTCACTACACTTGCACAGACAAGAGAGCGGGGTGTCCGCCCTGCACTAGCCTGGACGGGCGCGGACGCCTGTCTCCCCGTTAATGCGGCGGTTGGGGAGAGTATACAGGATTGCCCGGAGCGGCTGAGCCCGGTACAATGAGCGTTACCTGTAGGCGCGTAGCTCAGTTGGTTAGAGCGCTACCTTGACACGGTAGAGGTCAGGAGTTCGAGTCTCCTCGTGCCTACCATTTCTTTCTTCAACTTAGCGGTAGTCACGTTCTTTCCCTCCACCCAGCTTCCACCCATGATTAGTTCACTGCATCCATCGCTGGTGGTTGCAGAAAGGCCGCCAGTGCCTGTCCTTGAGCCGCCAATCGATCTTCGGACACGCTGTGAGCGTAGAGCTGGAGCGTTGTCTTCACGTTCGCGTGACGGAGCAGAGTCTGCACGGTTTTTGGGTCGGTCTTGCTGCGAACCAGGTAGGAAGCGAGAGTGTGGCGCAGGTTGTGAAAACCAAACCGATGGGGATCATCCTCCGCCAACACTCTTGCCTTGACCGCTGCCGGCCGAAGATAGTCTTCAACCAGCATGTTTGCACACCTTGGTTTTTTGCCCTTCAGCCTGAAGCTGGGGAACACCCAGTTGTCGGGCTGAGAGAACGGTGACTCCGCACTCCACTTTTTCATCGATTCTGCCAAAAGGGGATGCATCGGCACCGGGGCTTTTGACGCCTTGGTTTTCGGACTGCCCAACTGACCATGCACCCACGTACGACGGACATGGATAAGCTGGTTGGCGAAATCCACGTCCTGCCATTGCAGACCCAAGCACTCCGAAATCCTCAGCCCTGTTCCAGCGGCTAAGAGCGTGAGCGTTCGTTCGGGTTCCTGCAAGCTGAGCAAAACCGCGAACGCCTGCTCGGGAGCCAGAATGATCGCCTCGTAGTCACTGGTCGTTCTGCAGCGCACAAATCGCAGCGGGTTGGACTCTTCGCTGCGGGGAATTAATCCGTGACGTTGACTGTGCTTGTAAACGATCGACATCACACGTCGCGTCTTGTCTAGCGTGGGGTTCGCTAAACCCTTTTCTCGGCGTAAAGCCTGAAGCCACTTTTCTATTTCCAGTGGCTCGATGCCTAGCGCCGTGCGCTTGCCCCATCGAGGGACGAGGTAATCGTTCAAGATGTGGCGGTAAATGTAGATCGTTGTGCGAGCCTTCGGGTCCACTGTGTCGGCCTGCTCACTCAACTCGTTCTGCATGTAGTGGTGAGCCAAGTCGGCAAACGTCACGCGGCCCTGAAAGCCCGGTTGATTAATTTGTTGGTTGAGATGCTGACATGCGACTTCGCCCCATGCAGCGGACTCACTAGGGAAGTCATGTACAAGGCCCACTGCAAGCGTGTGCTCGACTCTCCTACCATCCATCTGTCGAGTTGTGAAGTAGCGCAACACCCAAGTAGCACCATTCTTGCGGGATTCGACCCGCAAACTGCCTCGTTGAAAACGCGCCATTTTAGGTAATCTCCTGTCTTGGCGCGGGAGACTGCCGCACACAGTCTACTCCACGTGCACAAACTGCTGAAGCGAGCTCGGACAGACGGAAACGCCAGACTTTGCGCAAACCCTCACCTAACGGATGGGCTGGAATGGCGCCCCTACGCGCGAGTTCCAATACACGCCGCGGTCGGAGGCTCAGGAAACGACCAGCTTCCTCTGAATCTACGAACGGTTCTGGCGCCTTTAGAGGGGTTGCTCCAGCCTGCATGCTGGAAGTCTGGGAGGACTGGCCCACCGCATCCACCTTAGGTGTTTTGTTCATCGCTCCTCCCCGCAGCGTGGAGGTCTCTCGATCTGTACGGCGATCCCGACTTGTTCAAGACGATCGACGAGCTCGCGCAGGGACCAATTCCCCGCGAGAAAATCCTTACCTTCCAGGCACGCCTGGAGCTGCAGCAGCGTAGCGGCTACGAACTTGTGCACGTTGCCAACGATCCCCATGTGGACAATCGCGATGGGCGGATTCTTCGGTTCCCATCTTAGTAGCCGCACGCCAGGCGGCATCGGGGGTGGCGTTCCTTCCTCTTTCAAGAGACCGATCAGCGCTTCCCGGTGTTGTTTAAGCTCGGATACCAGCCATACTGCGCTCTTGGGTATCGTGTATTTGATCTGGCCACCGTTCAGTGCCAGCGAGCCGCCGGCCCTCTCCACAGCATGCAAGACTTCGGCGGCGGTCATATCTCCCCCTCCACCAACCCGTCCTTGCCGGCACAGGTGTCTTCATCTCGCAGGAGTGCTCCGGACTCGTTGCTAGCTGAGCTCCAAACATTGACTCCATGGTCTCCGGAGAGTTCATGGTTTGTGCTATCCGGTTGCGGGAGTGGGAATGCGAAACCCTCCGTAACCTCCGTACCCTCCAGCGAGGAGTTATTTCCAGCGAGTTGCATTTCCCGAGCGTTCTGCGGCGGAGCCTGCGGAGAGTTCGGAGGGTTTTGCGGTACGTGGGCGGAAAGACATGCAATGGCTGCCTGTCTATCGTAGGCGATTTTTCCGATACTGTTCTTTTTACCTTGGAGTCTGAAGTTGCGCAGAAAGTACCCGACTTTCGCGGCCTGATTTATGCGAACCGAATCATTGTCACGACCCTTCGCCTCGGCCAACGTTTTGCCCCACGCCTCAGATTGAGCCAACGTCGATAGAAGGTCACCGGGAGTGAAGGAGGTGTCCGGGTGCTTCGAGACGGCATCCAACAGTGCGATTGCTTGTGCAATCTTCGAGTCCGCTGATTTGATCTCGGCTTTCTCTGCAGTGAACTTGGCTACGACCGCGAGTAGCTTAGCTTCGGCATCGGGTCCGGCTAGTCTGGCGTGAATTAAGAGTGGTCCCCACAATTCGGCCTCGCGGTCGGTTATCGACGGCCAGTAGCCGCAATCGGGCTCTGCTTCATACAGGCGACGGAGTGCGTCTGGGGACTGGATGGCATAGGCTTCGAGCCGTGTGACCAGATCTCGTCCATCCCGAAGTAGTGCCCGGTGACGAGTGGACTTGCGGACGCTGCTCTTTGGGGCCTTCTCCATGTGGATGACGATGCAGCGATCCAGCAGGGCACCGGTCAACCCTCCGATAGCTGCGAACGTTTTGGGGCAGTACACATCGAACCAGCGCACTCCGTGGTCCTCACCTTCGCATCGGGGGACTTGGCCTCCCTGCTTGTAACCTTCATGGGCGATAGCTCGCAGACCTTCTGCCCTCTCTGAGCGGCCATCGATAGTCTCGGCCTCGTCGATCAGCAACGTCGGACCTTCAGCGTCGATGAGCCTGAACATTACTGCTTCGCTCAGCGAGCTGGCCTTACGAGAGCGGCATGCGATGGTATCCAACAGGCAAATAACTGTCGATTTACCGCAGCCGGGCACTGCGCTTTCCAGAAGGAGATAGGGGACGGTATCGAACAACTTGAAGGTCCACGTGTTCAATGCGAAATACGACAGAACCAGTGCAGATCCGTGCGACAGGTGTGCGCGGTCGGCGAAGAAAGCTTCAAGCTGGTCGACTAGTCGAGCGGCGTCGACCAGCACCGCTCGCAACTCGGCTTCGCGATTCCGGCGGCAGAAGTCTTGCTGGCGGGCTTCGCGCTCCTGGCGCCGAGCACTCACTTCTCGAACGACCGTGTTCTTGGGGACTACGCCGCCCGCGGCGGCGGCGATTCGACCTTCTAGCATCTCGCGTTGGATGTGGTCGGAGACATCGGAAACGGCATCCAGAGCGCGCCTCATTTGCTCCGCAGAGAAGTTTGGCTTCGCCGCTAGAATCTCCAGGATTGCGGCCTCGACTTCAGCAACAGTCAGTTCCGTCGCCGGCTGAGCAAGTTCGAGCACATCGCGAACGGCTTCATCACCACTCACAGCCATAAGGTCGTCAGGACCATTGACGCCATCCAGCGCTGGCAGAGTCGCGATGCGAACCCTCGCCCCCATGTGCTCAAGCTCGCGCGCCAAGGCGAACCGTGCCGCGCGGACTTGGGATTTGGTATCCGCGTTTGAATCGAGCATCACCACTACATCTCGATTGCGGCAGACAGCAAGGTCGGGAAGCGGGCCTGTTTCGTCCACCCGTTTGCCATCAGCGCCGTCCTGCTTGCCGATGCGACCCCGCCAACCCCAACAGCCTCCCATGGCAATCGGTAGGTATTTTCTCCCCGCACGTTGAGCAAAGGCGGTCAGGGCAAGCGAGGACTTCTCAGCCTCAACAAGAATGATGGGAATTGTCGGATCTGCGAGTAGGTCGGCTGAGCCGGGCGGAAAGTAGAGATGCCGCCGATCGCCAAACGCCGAAATGTATTTTCGCGTGGCGCGCCCAGCCTCTATTTCAGGGTTGTCCCGCCGAACCCTGGCGGTCTTACGGTGTCTGTCTCGTGGATCAACATATGGAAAAGCAACGCCCGACATGTCACCAGAACAGGTGATGCCGTATTTGTCGCGGGCCTCCCGGTCCGTGACCCGCTCGACGCCGGCCCGAACAAGCAGTTCGATTGGAATGCCCAACCAAGCGAAAGTCGATAGATCCGACTCGCGCAAGTTCAGCAGAGGATCATTCATAAGCCCCTTTTAACAAGCCCAAAATACTGGCAACGATTGGCACGCAAACAGAGTCACTATCAACGCCACGGACCGAGCGGACCACCCTTCCTGCGGGCCTCCGCAGTTGCGCAGGGAGAAATGCAGGTAAGCAGACAGAGCGATTGAGCCCGTGCCGTCAGTGAGCGTAGCTGAGACGTTGGCGTACTGACGGAACGCGCTCAGACTAGACAGCAGAACGAGAATCGGGAGAAGGAATCGCTTCATTGATCGAACCTTGCGCCGTCGAAGAGGCGCTTCCAAAAGCCGGGCCTGCCTTTGCACTTACACTGCTCGAGACGCCGAGCCCTTAAACTCCGGCATAGTACAGCGGCGCGTATGGATGGCGTGAGGACAGAACTCACAGACGGTTTGAGTGAGAAGTACGCTCGTAGTGGCGCTCATCCGAGGTTTTCAAACACGGGAAGCATGACGCTCGGACCGCGGGCGCCCGTCTCGTCCATCCATGCAGGCTTCGAACGCCATCGAATGATTCGCGGCAGCAGCGTGATGCGCCCTTTGCGATCGAAGTAACCGGTATCGGGCATGCGTTGAGGCTGCAAGCGTCGCGCGGACGAGTAACCATCGTTGCGGCCAACCATGGCATTAGCCACTGAGGCATTCACCTGCTCATGAAATCCATTCTTGCAATCAGGAATCACGCCCTTTTGTTCATACAGCTCGGCGCGCACCGGATCCAAGACACACACTTTCCTAGACATGAGTATTCAGTTTTTCTCTGGAAGAGTTACCGCTTCTGGAAGGAAGCAGCCATCACAGCCTGGGATGGACGCACGAATGGCGTAATAGCGGCCCCGGTCACGTAAACGTTAAAGGCCCCGCGAAATGCCCGCAAGAGTCTCGATGACTCTCACACACCATGGCGGTTGGTAAGTGGTCGCAAGACTGCCAGCCGCCCTTTTACTTCTCGTCAAGGGAGTTCTTACTACAGTCTGTGCTGTAGGCGCAAGCCCCCAAAATGGGATAGGCTGTGGAAGACGATGGAGATAATTAACTTATTTTCGCTGGATGATATCGAAGTCAACAGTGCCGAGACCATAGGCCCACTCGCTTGGAACCCTCACGTGGTCTGACTGAGAAGGAAATGCGGACCATAGCGACGGTCCCGGATCCTACTGAACACCCAACTGTCTTTGTCGACGACGAACTGGACTTGCTTCAATGTGTCAAGCGGGCATCCCCAGGCGGGCGGCGACAATCTCCTTCGGGAACCCGTTGCTCAAGTTGCAGAAATGCTCCCATGAATCTGCCCCGCGAATGGGCCGATTGGACCCGCAGACTCCGTGTTTATTGTTGAGACTGGGTTCTCTTCATGCAGAATTGTCGCTAGCATTTGGGAACCGTGACTTGCGAGAATTCTACGTCTCTGTATCGCGGGAAAGTTCTCCTTTTTGTTTCGCCCAGCGTGCCTGAGCTGCCTTCCGGGCACTAGCCTTGCGCTGTTCGGGAGTGAGCTTCTTAGCCCTAGCTTTGCCACCCTTCCGCGCAAATTCCACTGCGTAGGAGTTCTTGGTTTTAGCCAACTTCAATCTCCTCTGCCGCAAGTATCGCATGGGCGATGCGTGCTTGCAAGCATTTGCGCACTTGACAATGCGTGCTTGTACGCATAGCATGCATGTGTGAGGCGGACTGGATGAGTGTTCTAGCACTCACCCAGTCCTAACCGATGTCGCCTACAAAGGAGGCAACAAATGGCTAGTAAGAAAAGTAGCACCACTTTCGCTCAAGAATCCACTCGCCCCATCGCTCAGGTCGCGCTCTACGCCAGAGTCAGCACCCTAAACAATCAGGACCCAGAAATGCAGCTCGCCGAACTGCGGGAATATGCAGGACGCCGCGGGTGGCAGATCGTTGAGGAATTCACAGACCAGGGAGTGTCGGGCTGTAAGGAATCGCGACCAGCGCTTAACCGGCTGATGTCGGATGCTTGCCGGCGACGGTTTGATGCGATTCTGGTCTGGAAGATCGACCGCTTCGGCAGGTCCCTCAAGCACCTAGTCAACGCGCTGGCTGAACTAGCAGCACTGGGCGTAGCGTTCATCAGCTTGCGTGACAACTTGGATCTGAGCACTCCTTCTGGCCGGCTGATGTTTCAGATCATCGGCGCAATGGCGGAATTTGAACGAGCGTTGATCCAAGAGCGGGTCCGTGCCGGTTTGCGGAACGCACGCGCCAAAGGGAGACGTCTGGGGAGACCGCGGGTGATTGTGGACGCCTCCAAGATTGCCTCATTGCGTGCTCAGGGACGATCTTGGGCTCAGATCGTGGTGGAAACCGGGGCTAGCAAGGGTACAGCCCAGCGGGCTCTCGTAGGCGTGCCCAAAATCGGCGGCTGAAGGTTGTTGGGTAATTCTTCAGGTGGGAAGGGCATTCAGGTAACTGAGGATGGTTCCTCACCGCGGGGACCGCAATGCCGACGAACTCGCTAGATGAGGAAGAAGTCCAACGGCTTCCGATAGACTCTTGCCAGCTCGCTCAGCTCCACCGCGTCTACCCGTCGTTCGCCTGATTCAATCTTCGAGACGAATGACTGTGGACGTTTAAGCCTGTTAGCAACTTCAACCTGGGTCAGCCCAGCCTCCACCCTGGCTTGCCTAAGTCTCCCAAGGAATTGTGCGTAGCGATGACGATAGCTGGCATCCTTCAAGGCGGCTGGATTATGGCCAGTTGCGCCTCAATATCCCAAACTAGGATATTATGCCTGTAGCTTACGCGGATGCCGACCATGATCGACTTACATATCCGCCAGTGGCGGTGACTGCAATCGTCGTACGGCCGGTCATGTCCTAGGGCCACGGGCCGAGATCAGCGCGGAACAGGGAGTCTTAGCGAAAACCGCACGATGGATCATTTGCCCAATGCTCTGGCGAGAAGATGCAAACAATGATCTTTGCAGATCAGAGTACCGACGAGAAGTACCGGCTACTGGGATTTTCGCCCGACGGTCTGTCGATGACGTTGACAATCGAAAGCGTATCCATCTGCGCGGTCGAGTATCCCGTCAAGTGCGTGGTCTTAATCTTCACGTCAATCAAACCTCGCACTGCATGCCACTATGAAGCGTCCCTACCAGAAAGTTGCGGGGTGGAGCAAATAGCGGGGCTCATATACGCGAACATCGCAGAGAATTTTCGTGATAGCGCAGCGGCGTGCAAGGTCCACTTCCAGAAATTGGGACTTCCATTATTTCAATGAATGAAGAAGCGGGCCTCGATGGCGCTAGCTTCGCAGCAGGGTGATGGTCACGACCGTTCCCACCGCACCGCTGGTTGGCTTGAACCCAAAATCTGCGGCCTTACCCGGAGTTTCAAGCCACGCATGTCGCCAGCAAATCGGCCTATCGGCCCAGCCTCGACATGCAGCCCGTCACCAACATCGTGCGGGTTCTTGACCCCATTATAAACAGCGCCACGCGCCCGACACAAGCCAAAACCCAAGCCCAGCGCGGCATTCGGACCGATGAACGCCTCAGACGTACGCCGTATTCGCGGTTTCCTGCCCAAACCCGGCGATTAGCTCTCTCGGCCTGTCGCATATCCCCGGTTAATAAAAGTTTTTACGCCCACAATCGCGAGGTTCCCAGTGCGCGAGGTAGTGCAACCGCGACGGCAAAAGTGCCACAATCTTCGTGTTGACATTCGATATCGCGGGGATGATACTTGGCTCCTCGGTCCGCATCGCCTCCCCAGCGTTCCCTCCGGGTCACTGCCCGTTCTCGCTCCACAGCCTGTCTGAACGGCCATTCTTGCTCCAACGCCTGTCCGAACAGCCACGACATGTGGCGGGAGAAAGAAGATGAAAAACGAAAAGATTGTTCTTTCGACAATCGCGTATTGCCAGCGACTGAAATCATTTCGCACGAGTGCGGCATTCATGCTCACAACGCTCATGCTGGCGGTCGCGGCCACTACAGGGGCAACCGCTCAGACCTTCAAAACGCTGCACAGCTTCGACGGCACGGACGGTGCCAACCCCATGCCGGGGCTGGTCCAGGCCACCAATGGGAACCTCTACGGCACAACCTACGAGAGCGGGCCCACCTATGGCACGGTCTTCAAAATCACCCCAAGTGGCACGCTGACCACGCTGCACAGATTCGACCTCACGGACGGCGGATATCCTGGAGCGGCGCTAGTTCAGGCCACCGATGGGAACCTCTACGGGACAACTGGCGTCGGCGGGGCCGACACCGACGGCACGGTCTTCAAAATCACCCCAAGCGGCAAACTGACGACGCTGCACAGCTTCGACGGCACGGACGGCGACAACCCCTCTGCATTGGTCCAGGCCACCAATGGGAACTTCTACGGGACAGCGGTCGGGGGTGGGGCCAACGACTCGGGCACGTTCTTCAAGATGACCACAGGCGGCACGCTGACGACGCTATACAACTTTTGCTCGCAAAGCAATTGCACGGACGGCACCTACCCCAATGCACTGGTCCAGGCCACCAATGGGGACTTCTACGGGACGACGGTCGAGGGCGGTGGCCATGACGTTGGGACAGTCTTCAAAATCACCTCAAGCGGCACGCTGACGACGCTGCACAGCTTCGACGGCACGGACGGCCGTAACCCCGGAGCGGGACTGGTGCAAGCCACCAACGGGGACTTCTACGGGACGACGCTCTACGGCGGGGCCAATTACAACGTATATTGCGGTGCCAACTGCGGTACGGTCTTCAAAATCGCTCCAGGCGGCACGCTGACGGTGCTGTACAGCTTCTGCGCCCAAAGCGGTTGCACGGACGGCCGTAACCCCTCTGCGGGGTTGGTCCAGGCCACCAACGGAGACCTGTACGGGACAGCGTACGGGGGTGGGGCCAACGACTATGGAACCGTCTTCAAAATCACCCCAAGTGGCACGCTGACCACGCTGCACAGCTTCGACGGCACAGACGGCGGATATCCCCTCGCGGTGTTGGCCCAAGACACCAATGGTGACCTCTACGGGACAACGTGGGCTGGCGGGACCAACACCGAGGGCACGGTCTTCAGCCTGTCTGTAGGGCTTGGCGCGTTTGTGAAAACACAGCCCACCTCCGGTAAGGTAGGAGCGCCCGTTGTAATTCTGGGAAACAATCTTACGGGCTCGACCAAGGTCACGTTTAACGGCACGGCGGCGAAATTCACGGTAGCTTCCAACTCCGAAATCACAACTAACGTACCGACTGGTGCGACCACTGGAACAGTGGATGTGACGACACCCAAGGGAACGCTCAAGAGCAACGTGGTCTTCCGGGTGACGAAGTGACGCTTCGACCCGTTCGGAATTAGAGAATACAGGCCGCCTATGTCTGGCCGGCCTCGAATTTAATGCGGCTTCGTCCGTTCACCTGCCACAGTCCGGTAATTCCGGGCTTGGCTTCCAGCACCCGACGGCGTTGCCAAATATCGTATGCCTCGACTTCGTAGGCGATGGCGGGGCGCGGCCCGACCAGAGACATCTCACCTTTGAGGACATTGATGAACTGCGGCAGTTCGTCAAGACTGGTCCGTCGCAAGAAACCGCCAATGCGGGTGATTCTGGAATCTTTCGTTAGCTTGTAGACGCCTTTGCCGCTGCCGACGGAATGCTTCTGGGCTTTGCCCGCAATCAACTTTTCCACATACTCCTTGTGTATGCTCGCGTCGTTATTTACGTACATTGAGCGGAACTTCAGAAAAACAAACGGCACCCCGTATTGTCCGACCCTTTTCTGTCTAGAAAAAACAGGCCCCTTCGAAGTGAGTTTTATAGTCAGCGCGATTACTAGGAGCAAGGGTGAAAGAAGCACAAGTGCAATCAGACTGCCCGTTATATCCATCGCTCGTTTCATGAGGGGAACGTGTTCATCGGCTGTGCGAGACCGCATTCCCTAACCACCCGCAATCGAAGTTCTGCTGCGGTCACTGGACGCGCCCGCATTTTATTCTGCGATTCAAGATAGATTAGGAATGTCTCGATTCGCTGACGAAGTTTTAACTCAGGAAAAACTAACCCATATGCGTTTCCGCCAGCCCGGCCAACGCCGACTGGCCCCGGAGTTCCCACGAAGAAACGAGGAACAACGTTGCTCAGGTATCCGATAGCGTCGCTAAACTTGCTTGCCCATTCGTCGTCTTCATTGTTGACTTGGTTCTCCGGCGAGTACCCAGTCTCAACATCAGCCAGAGCGGCTTCTTCGGCTGACCGTTTCCAATCGCGCAAGACATCTACTGTGTAGCGAGTACCGTCGTTGTCAACCAGCTTTGCGCATGTTCCGCACAACCAGACTCCATTCTCGATAGACTGCCGTTGCTCACTAGTCAAGGACCGGTCGTAGCGACACCCGCCTTCTGATGCGGCTGTAATATGGGCGGCGATGCCGATATTGAGAGATTTCTCCGGGTCAACTGTGGGACCACTAGTCGGCTTCCGACAATTCGGGTTGGAACAACGCATGCTGACCCGCTTAGCCAGCGTCTGTTTCGTAGCTACGGTGAAATCATCGCGCACAGTGCAGATTATAGCCTGCTGGGTTGCGGGCGAAAGCATCGCCAAAGCGCGAAGATGCTTCAGCGCGAATCGGTGGACAGGAGTTTGGTCGCTACTTTCAACCGCGCTGAATCATCCAACGTCGCAGAGGTGCGTATGAAAGTCCGGCAGGCGTACGAAGGTCGCGTGATTGAGACCCAGTGCCTCGGAATAGTCGCCACGCCTGCAGGGGCAAGCCGGGGGCATCGGAGAGCATTTCAAAATCCTAGGCAAAGCCGCTTGGAGAGAGGACTTCCGCAGCTACTCGATTCTCTACCCATCCCTCGGTCGCAGGTCAAAGTAGTGTTGGACACAGTAGAAAGAATCAAGGACATTCGGACTGGCGTCATGGTATTGGTTGACGGTGACACGGCCGTTTCGCGGTCAATAGCCTCTTTCTGCGCGAGAAGCACCAGCAGCGGATCATTAGGATCGGGCGCCAGAAGCTCGAACTCGATAGAGCTCTGGAGCGTGTTCAGATGCACAACCAAGTATTTCAGTGCGGTGATATTGAGATTGTGCAAATCGGCAAGGATGACGCCGACCCGTGTAGGAGTCTGTGGTGAGACGGTTTCCATGGAATGTTCGTGGCTCATTAAAACTCTCAGTGTCGCCGCATGCGCGAAGGGATTCTAACACCGCATCGAGATCCCTCAACCCCTAATAAGAGTTAACTAATCGCCTGTGAAGAATTGAGACCCATAAAAGAGGTTATGAGTGGCTATTTGTCGACCCTTCGCTGCTATGAGAGATGTGGTTCTGCGTGGCCGTTCTAGATCGGGAGTGGCAACAAGGGTAAAAGATCAGTGCACGACGATCTTTTGCCCCCAAGCATCGATCTCTGAGTACGATAGGCAGCCAGGAAAATCCTTCTCACAACGAGTTCTTCCAGGTATTTCAATCCATTGTCTCTTAATCGCCCCTTTCAGTGCTTCCGGATAATCCGACTGCAATTGAGAAACTACCTGTTGGGCTTGTGCTAGCCATTTGTCGACCCTTCGCTGCTATGAGAGATGTGGTTCTGCGTGGCCGTTCTAGATCGGGAGTGGCAACAAGGGTAAAAGATCAGTGCACGACGATCTTTTGCCCCCAAGCATCGATCTCTGAGTACGATAGGCAGCCAGGAAAATCCTTCTCACAACGAGTTCTTCCAGGTATTTCAATCCATTGTCTCTTAATCGCCCCTTTCAGTGCTTCCGGATAATCCGACTGCAATTGAGAAACTACCTGTTGGGCTTGTGCTAGCCGGGTACGATATGGAGCTAACACTTTTTCTAGAAATTGAGGGTTGAGAATGACAATATTTCCTGGCCCACCAAACGCTTTCTTCAATTTGTCTGGTGCTTGATCTAACGCAGCTTGTTTGGTGTCGCGGTCTTGGATGGCGTTGATCAGTGTTACGTCTGCATCGAATGACCGCGCCGCAACCGGTAATCGAACTCTGAAAGCGTAATCTGGTGCAGCGTCATCTGCGGCCATATCGCAATTGGACCCTTGAGAATCCAGACACTGCTGGATCTCTCCTTGTAAGGAGGCGACGCGCCTGTCCAACTCGTCAGTTAAGTCCTTTAGACCCTGCAATGTGACTCCATGATTCAGAATGTAGGACGAAGAATTGTCAACCATGCTTTGCGTTTGATCTCTTAACGACCGAAACCTCATGTATTGAGTAACTATGCCCTCAAGCTTTGTGTAAACCCACCCTTTCTTTCCCCGAGGCCAGCTCGGAAGGTCTTCATAACGGCTTAGAGTCATCCGGAAAGGGGTTGGCGAAGTGGCAGCGGCTTGCGGGAGATTACTAATACTTGTTAGCAGCGAAGCTTGGTCAGTGGGAAGGGGATCTCCCGATCCCCCCATTTCGTGGTAAAAGATCGTAAGCTCATTCTTCGAAGCGTACTGTTCCATTTCGGAGGTCACAGATCCTTTTACTAGCGTTGCGTCTTGAAGAACGCATCCGGCGGCAGTTGTTGCGGTTCCTTATCATCCTGGCCGGTCATGAACAGCAGCACGTCGGTGACATCTTCCGGCGTATCGCGCCTCAGCGAGAACGCGCAATTGAGTTCGGTGTACATCCCCATGCGACAAATACCGCTTGAAAGAGTTAACGCTTCTTAAGTTTCGTAGGTCCCCGGCCATGTTTATGCACTACGTGATAAACCGGATTATCACGTACTGGGATTACTGCCAAGAGGCATCCGGAGTCATGGGGGGATTTCGCTTTGGTGATGCGCCGAAGCAACTCGTGGTCATCGGGGAGGGCTTAGCGTATATTTCTCTTTTTCTGGTTTGACCCCAATGCGCCTTTACGTCGCTGTTACGGACAAAGACTGGTTTGCTCTTCACGCCTCGAAGCCTGAAGTCGAGGAAGTGAACTTTTGGCGTCCGTCGCCAGATGCCACGTTCAAGGCGCTACAACCCGGCGAATTATTGCTTTTCAAGCTGCACTCACCCGATAACTTCATCGCCGGTGGCGGCTTCTTCACTCGATTCCTTCAGCTCCCCGTGAATCTGGTGTGGGACACATTCGCAGAGGCAAACGGCGTCCTATCACAGTCCGAAATGCGGGAGCGAATCGCATACTACAGACGCAGGCCCATTGCAGCCAACGAAAATCCGACGATTGGCTGCATCATGCTGGCTGAGCCGTTCTTTTGGAATCGGGAAGACTGGATTCCGTCCCCGGCAGACTTCAAGCTGAACACCGTCACTGGCAAAGGTTACGATTCAGAAGCTGGAACGGGAAAAGAGCTTTGGGACGCAGTATCGGAACGACTAATGCAAAGCCGTGCGGCAGTTATGGAGCCCGGAACGGCTACAGTTGCAGCGATTGAGACGCATGGATTCGGGAAACCACAAATTATTCTTCCCCGGCTTGGTCAGGGCCTATTCCGCATTCTTGTCACTGATGCCTACTCACGGAGGTGTGCGATCACGGGAGAGCGGACGCTGCCAGTCCTGGAAGCAGCGCACATCAAGCCGTACTCGCTGGTGAAACGGCATGAACTCCCCAACGGTCTGCTCATGAGAAGCGACCTCCACAAGCGGTTTGACGAAGGCTATCTGACCGTGGACCCGAAAGATCGCTGTGTCGTTGTGAGTAAGAGAATTAGGGAGGAATTCGAGAACGGGAAGGACTACTACAAGCTCCAAGGGCAGGTGCTCCGGCAGCCAAACGAGGCATGGGCAAAGCCTTCGTTGGAGAATCTGGAGTACCACGCCCAGAGCGTATTTCGGTGAGTCCCTAACAATCACGTTGTAATCAAGCTTACGAAGTGAAGGCCCATCAATGGTTTCCAGCTACTTCGCCCTTGGCTAGGAAGAATGTTGGGTTCGGGCCAATGGGAAAACAAAGCGCTTTTGTGAATAGTCCATGGTCTTTACAAAAAGTCTATTGACAGATGCCTGTGTGATGCATTAACATGCACTTGTTAATAACGTTCACAGAGGAAAGCGCGATGGCCGAATCTTCCCTGATAGGGATTTACGAAATTGCCGAGCTGGCGAACGTCAGCCCGTCCGCAGTGGCAAACTGGCGAAAACGGTTTGCAGATTTTCCCGCACCCCTTGCCGAGCTGAAATCCGGGCCGGTATTTGGCGAAAGCGAAGTCAAGATCTGGCTGGCGAGACGCCAGGCGAACGATTCGCCGGAAATTGAACTGTTCTACGATCAACTGGCCAGCAAGCGCGGGGACTCACCGGAGTTACGCGTCAAAGTCGAGGAGGTGATTGAAAAATTGCAGCAGGAGGCCACGTCAACAAAGCGGCCTGGAATTTTGCTCGGGAAAGTGCAGAGTGGAAAGACTGCAGCGTACCTGGGGGTCATCGCGCGGGCTTTTGACCGGGGATATGACGTTGCGGTCATCCTCACGAAAGGCACCAAGTCGCTGGCGGAACAGACGTTGATCCGGGTCAAGGAAGCGCTGGGAGATTTTGCCGATCAGGTGGAAATATTCGACATACTGGCAGTTCCCGAACTGACGCCCTACGAGCTGACCCACAAGTTGGTATTCGTGGTGAAAAAGGAAGATGACAACCTGAGGCGGTTACTGGAAGTCTTCCAGCAGAAATACCCGGAATTGCGAAACCGCTCCGTGCTGATTATCGACGACGAGGCGGACCTCGCTTCCGTGAGTGGACGGAGGACCAATGGTGTAGGTATCGCAGGCACGATCTCCAGGCAGATTGATCAGCTGCGCGAGTCTGTTACAAACTCCGCGTTCCTGCAGGTGACCGCGACCCCGTACGCCCTGTATCTCCAGCCGAACGACGAAATCGTTGTCAATGGCGAAGCGCTGTTCAAGCCGAAGAGACCGGCTTTCACCGTGCTGTTACCCACCCACAGCAAGTACGTCGGCGGCGACGAATATTTTGAGAAGAGTACAGATCCGGACTCGCCGGCATTCTACTTTTTCCGGGAAGTTCCGCTTCAGGAACGCGATGCCCTGAAAAAGGAAGATCGGCGGCGGCTCCAGATTGACAGGGTACTCACCGAGAAAAATACAGCAGTCTTGCGGGACGCAATCGTCACATTCCTTGTTGGCGGCACCATCCGTCGTTTGCAGCAGCGTGCGGCAGGCCCGCGACAAAAACCACAGAGATACAGCTTCCTCTTTCATACCGAGCAGACACGCAGCTCCCACGAATGGCAGCAACGGGTCGCCGTCGCCATCCGCGATGCGCTCGTGGATCAATCCCGGGCGGACAGTCCACTTTTTAATGAGCTGGTGCGCGCGGCATATATGGACCTGAAACGGTCGATCGAGCTGGAAGGCATAGTACTTCCTGCTGTGGAAGAGGTAAAGAAGGCTGTGGCCGATGCGCTGGAGACCGGTCAGCTGATGATAACGAAGGTGAATTCGGATAATGAAATCCGAAAACTGCTCGCCGATGATGGGCAGCTCAAACTGAGAACACCCTTCAACATGTTCATCGGCGGTCAGATCTTGGATCGGGGCATTACGATTAATAATCTGATTGCGTTCTACTACGGCCGGAATCCGAACCGGTTCCAGCAGGATACAGTCCTGCAGCACTCAAGAATGTATGGCGCGCGTTCGACTGCCGACCTTGCTGTTACACGATTTTATGCGCCTCAGCATGTGTATCAGATTATGCGCCGGATTCATGGATTCGACGGCGCCCTGCGCGAGGCGTTTGAGTCCGGAGCCCACGACCAAGGGGTCTATTTCATCCAGAAGGATGCTGCGGACCGGTTGATCCCGTGCTCGCCGAACAAGCTGCTGTTCTCGGATGTTGTGAGTATCCGCCCCGGAAGACGCCTGGTGCTCTCGGGCTTCCAGACGCTGGCCAAGTCATCTGCCATAGCCAGGAAGAATCTGGCGCAGCTCGACAAGCAAGTCGAAAAGCTCACAAAGTCCTCCGGCGATGAGCCGGTGCTGATTGACGTGGGCGAAGCGGTCAAGCTGCTGGAACTGGCATATGCAAATCTCGAATTCGATGACTCCACTGACGATGACCGGCAAGCACACGTCGTCGCACTTCAGCATCTTGCCAACATCTGCGAGCGGGCCGATCGCAAGGGAAAAGTCTGGCTGCTGGCAGCGACAGATCGCAACGTGGCCCGGTATCGCGAAGAGGGTCGGTTCTCGAACGCACCCGATACAAAGCAGCAAAAAGACTCGGCGCGGACATTTGCACAGGAAATCCCGGTGCTTATGCTGCTGCGCCAGAATGGCGAGGAAGCCAAGGGGTGGCGAGGGCTGCCTTTCTGGTGGCCTGTGATTCTGACACCACGCTCCGCCGCGACGATTATTTTTGCAACCGAAGGGGCTGTGGTGCCGACATCAGGAAACAGGGATGAACGGTCGCTGGCAACCGAAGAAATAGCTTGAGGCAGGGGCGCAATGACAGATCTTGGTACCGATGAACGCAGGCTGGCGATTGAGGCCATTGCAACGCTCTGCCATATCAAGCGCGCAATGGCTGATCTTCTCCTGCGCCCGTCCGGAATACCGGATGAGGTGTTCAGCCCCCTGCTCTACCGTCGTGATGAGACGGGTCGAATTCTGTCAAAGCGACAGATCGCGCCACTTATCATCGCCGAGTGCGAGGCCGACCCGGACCGTCGGCAGTCCATAAGGCGACTGCTCGAAATTACCGCCGGGTGGAACAGTTTTCATCTCGCCGATAACGAGTACGTCGCACGGGCGACTGTCCAGAAGGCCAGAGAACTCCTCGGCATCATCGAGACGATGGAAGCGCGCGAGGCACAGATTAGGGAATTGGCCAGGCAGGAAGAGGCAGCGCGACTGGCGAAGGAACGCGGCGAGATAGTAAAGCGCCAGTCACGACTACTGCTCATGATGTTCGACGAACTGGCTATCTCCGATGACCCCCATCGCCGCGGCTATCTATTGCAGGATTTACTTAACCGGCTGTTTGATCTTCATGAAGTTCCGGTTGTCCGTTCCTTTACTCGTAATGATGGTGCAGAGCAGATTGACGGAGCTTTCAAGCTGGAAGGCTGGCACTATGTCGTCGAGTGTCGCTGGCGGGAAAAACTGGCCGACATCAGACAGCTCGACGGTCTCCTGGGGCAGGTGGGCCGTTCCGGAAAACAGACCATGGGCGTTTTCCTTTCGATCAACGGATGGTCGGAGCATGTGCCAGGCCTTCTTAAGCAAAACACGGACAAATGCATCATCCTGATGGACGGCTACGATCTCAGATGTGTGCTCGCACAGGAAGTCGATCTCCGCGACCTTCTGCTCGCGAAACTTGCGCGGCTCAACCTGGAGGCAGAACCTTTTCTGGGAGTGAAGACCTATCTGGAAGAATCAGCTGAAGCATAGTCATTCATCGCCTCAAAAGAACGCCCGCCATGTCTCAGGGGTGAGGCTGACGGTGTTCTCCAGCGGCGGAGTGATAGTAAAAATGCGAGGGCTCTTGGCGAATAGATGAACCCGGTAAATCTGCCAGTCTGCGGGGCGCTCTGTTGCGAGGTCGCACTCATTGCGGGTCAGGAAAAACGGCGTCCGGGCTGAGCCATTCGTAGTCTTAACCTCGATTAGCGCTCCTCCCCTCACAGCCAAGAGATATCTGGGAGATGAACTGAAGAAACTCAAGAAGGACAGTGATGATGGCGTTCTGTCTCGGAAGCTCAGGGACGAAGTCGATGAAGACGCCGACGAAGGCGATGAAAGCGACGAATGATTGTCTCTCGGGGAAAGATCGTAGAACAGAGTATCTATGAGTGGATTCAGCGGCGTTCAGCTCTTTCAGCAACTTCCGGCGGAGGCAACCACTCCTCTTGGGGGTCCTCCTACTCTCTCGACGAATTAGACTCGGGCGATGGCAATGGGGATAATCCAAGCTCTTTAAGAAATTCATTGTGTTTAATCGTTGCCTTTTGGATTGTGCTCTCGATTATTTCCAATTCGCCATGAGTCGCCGCCAGGTCGATTTCTGACTCAGCTATGGCGGTGCTGACGTAGCGGGAGATGTTCAGGTTATAACCTTCTTCCTTAATCCGCTCCATCGGGATTCGTTTTGAATAACGCTCCTCTTCCTTACGGAATCGGTAGGTCTCAACAATTTTGTCGATGTCTTCGTCCCCCAGGTAGTTCTGGCGTTTGCCTTTCTTGAAGTGCTCGCTGGCGTTGATGAAGAGCACGTCGTCCGGCTTCTTGCATTTCTTGAGCACCAGAATGCACACCGGGATGCCGGTGGAATAAAACAAATTGGCGGGCAGGCCGATAACCGTATCAATATGTCCATCGGTCAGCAGCTTGGTGCGGATTCGCTCTTCCGCTCCGCCACGGAATAGCACGCCATGGGGCAGAATGATGGCCATGACGCCTTCGTCCTTCAGGTAATGGAAGCCGTGCAATAAAAAAGCGAAATCAGCCGCGGATTTGGGTGCCACTCCGTGATTCTTGAAACGCACATCCTCGCCAATGGCCTCAGTGGGTTCCCAGCGGTAGCTGAAGGGCGGATTGGCCACTACGGCATCGAAATGAGGTTTCTTGGCGGGGTTAGTCTCGCGTAGCATTTCCCAATCGTTCATCAGTGAGTCGCCGTGGAAGATTTCAAATTCGGAATCCTTCACCCCGTGCAGCAGCATGTTCATGCGCGCCAGGTTGTAAGTGGTGATGTTACTTTCCTGCCCGTAAATCTTGCCGATGCCATGCGGTCCCATGCGCTTGCGCACGTTGAGGAGCAGTGAACCCGAACCACAGGCAAAGTCCAAAACGCTATCCAGCTTGGCTTTCTTTCCCGTTTTCGGCTCCTGACTGTCCAGTGTAACGATGGCGGACAAAATATCTGAAATCTGCTGCGGCGTATAAAACTCACCCGCCTTCTTGCCGGAACCGGCGGCAAACTGGCCGATCAGGTATTCATAGGCATCGCCCAACGTGTCGGCGTCGGTGGAAAATTGCGTCAGCCCTTCAGCGATCTTTTGAATAATGGTGCAGAGCTTGGCGTTGCGCTCATCGTATTTTTTGCCGAGCTTGTCTGACGCCAGATTGATCTCGGAAAACAGGCCCTGGAAGGTGCTTTGGAAGGACTCCGTCTCGATATATTTGAAGGCTGCTTGCAGCGTGTTGAGCAGTTCTCCATTCTGCGTGCGGGCCAGATTGGCAATACTGGCCCATAGATGATCCGGCTTGATGACATAGTGCACCTTGCGGCGCATCTGCTTCTCAAAATCGGCCACGTCATCAGGATTATTGGCATACCAGATGGCCAGCGGCACACGGCGGCCGTCGCCCTCGACCTGAGGATAATCCCGCCCCAGTTCTTTTTGCGCGGCCGCCTCGTAATTGTCCGAGAGGTAGCGCAGGAACAGGAACGACAACATATAGTCGCGGAAATCGTCCGCGTTCATCGCGCCGCGCAGGTCGTCGGCAATGCCCCAAAGGGTTTTGCCCAGTTGTGTTTTGTCTCGGTCGTTCATGATGTCGGTGCTTTCTCAGGTTTGGTGGGGAGCAATTCGCGATTGAATGGATAATATCGCAGGAAATCGTCGAGAACCTTCTCAAAGGTTTCCTTGGTCTCCGGCAACATCTCTGCGGGTTCGTAAAACGAATAATTGCCGTGGCTTAGAATATTAAGCGTGCGGCCAAAAAGGGTTTCATCCGGATCTTCTGCGGTTTTCTTGATACAGACCGAAAACTTCTTGTGTCCGTGAAAACTTGATGACTTTTCAAGGAGACCGCGCAACGCATTAAAGTGATGGGTGTAAAGCTGGTCGGCATGGCGGGCTTCGCAAATCTCCATGAGCAGCGCTAAGTGATGAAAGAACGGCGTGTCCCCGGTGTAAATTAGGTGGAACTGGCCGGTTTTCTGGGAGCAAGACAAAAAATGCGGAGCAAATTTCTTCCGGTCAATTTCCCGCAGTTCGTTCCAAAGCACATTGAAAAACAGGGAGTGATGGGAGGAAAAGACCGCTTTGATAGCATGATCCTTTCTCCCCAAAAGCTGCGCCAAATCGTGGCCGACGGCGATGGCGTTGTTTTCATCCAACGACGAGACCGGGTCATCAATATAGATGTATTTCACCCACTTGTAGGCGTCGGCACCATCCAGGACGAGCTGAGCGATGGCGAGAAAGAAGCACCAGACAAACAGGTTTTCTTCGCCGCGCGACACCTTGATATTGTCAATGGTCGCGCCATTGACCTTGCGGGAGAAGCGAACCAACCATTTGTCGTAATCAATGACGAAGTCAAAATCCGTGTAACGCTGCAAGAAAGGCCGGATGCGATTATCCATTTCCAGTTCTTTTAGGCCGGCAAAAAAACGGGATTCGGAATTAAGTCGCAAATAACGCTCGCGGTCGCCGTCCAAATCATTATCCCAATGAAACAAATCTTCGGTGTAGGCATTGAAATAAAGAGTGTCCTGCGCGCCTCCTTGCTTGCCGAGGTCTTTGAAGGCCATGGACAGCCGTGTTTTACCGGTGCCGTTGTAGGCATAGAGCAAAATGAACTTTTTTGGCTCCTCCACATTCTGCAACTCTTGGCGCAAATGTGCGGCCAGGGCATTCAAATCGGCAAACGGGGTTGCGCTCATGCCTCAACCTCCTGAGGGGATGGGAAAAGCTGCTGCATCAGCCCTTTCTTATGGGTCTTCAGGGCATCGAGTTTCCGACTTTGGGAGGCAATCAGTTCGTCGAGTGAGAAAAGGCAGTCAGCGATTTTTTGTTGTTCTGGCAGTTGAGGGAAACGGATATTGAATTTCAGAAAAGCGCTAAAATGAACACGCCTTTTCTCAATGAGGGAGCCAATGGCCACGTCGTCATAGTAGGCAACCATTCCCTCGCTCTTGAAATAGATTTCACAGAATCTGGGATCTACGGTGTTGTCACATGAAAAAATATTGTAATATTTCGAGACGGCAACATTTTTAGTTCCACAGTGTCTTCCAATTGCCCCAAACCTCAAATTCATCGGGTTAAATGCAAAGTCATCAGGCAACACCAATTTATAAGCATCTGCTTCGTCATTAACCAAAAAGGACCGCTCGTAGCGTTCCGTTTTGGGTGTAACCCCATCTTCAATGGTCAGACTAAACAGAGGCACACTCTCTTTAGGATACTGATTTCTTTCAGTTATAAATTCGCCCAATTCTCTAGTCGCCCAATCCGGTGCGACTTGGAATTCGGGAAAGCGAAGGCGAGGAAGGATTTCGCCTTCAAGAGGGAAAAGCTGCTGCATTAGCCCTTTTTTGTAGGTCTTAAGCGCGTCAAGTTTTTGGCCATGGGCGGCAATTAGCTCGTCGAGCGAAGTCAGACAACCTGCGATTTTTTGTTGTTCCGGCTCATCCACAGGGAAGCACACCTTGACACCCGACAATCTCCCGGCGGATATACCGAAGACTTTTGATCCTTGAGCCTCTCTTTTGATTTGCGCTCGAACGCGGTTACAGCGGAAAAGGTGGCCGCCAAATCCAACTATCAATTGGTCGCCCTTTCGCCGTGCCAGTATTGTGTGTGTTCCAGACAAAACGCGGTTACCACCCAAAGCAATAATCTCAATACTCTTTCCAACGTCCTCCAAATCCTCGGACGCGTCTGCAAATATCATGTCGCCCTCAGCACAGAAACTGTCGGGATCGAGATGGTCGAGTGATTCCGTCGGATTAACAAACGGCACTATCTCCCTGTCGATATCAAATAACGCTTGGAAGCGCGTGTGGATGTCTCCGTAGTGAATATTTCTTACAGTGCCAGTTTCGTAGTTCAGCTTATCGCGCGAGAAGGTGTTGGTCGATCCGAAGGCATACAGGTCGCGGAATGGCCGATCGTCCCACCCGTCCTTGTTCCGAAACTCTGGAAAGCGCAGCTTGGGCGTCAATTTGCGTTTGCCGTCTTTCATCATGTCCGCTTCTTCCGCTTTATTACTCATATGCGCTCAAGCCTGAAATTTCCCGTCCTTGGGCGCGTTTGTTGAGCAAGGGAACGAGGTCTTCCATGAGGACAAGTTCCTTCACCCGTCGACTTTTCCAGTTCAGCCCGAGCGGTTCCATAAGGTCGGTTAGCTGTTCACCGTCGAAGATCATGCGTTGCAGGATGCCGTCCACAAAGCCTTGCAGCGCGGCGGTCGCCAGTCCATGTTTCCCAGCGATGGCGGCGAGTTCCTGGGCATTCTTCTCCGCCTTGAAACGCTGGTAGCCTTCGCGAATGTCTTTTTCGCTCAAACCTTCGCCCGCTTTGAGGGTGTTAATGTAAGCGGCGATGTCGTCGCGCTCATCCATGAACTTGGCATCGGCCTGAATGAGGCCGATGAGCTGTTCGCGGTTCATCTTCTGTTTGCCCGGGGCCTGCGCGGAGTAACGAGCAATCAGCGACATGATGTAGTCGTAATCAATGACGGCGGAAGCAAAGAGAACGAATTCAAAATCCAGTTGCTGCACTTCCGGGCTGGCCTGGTCGTCGCCCTTCCTCTGCTGCTCTTTCAGGCGCTGGGCGGTTTCCAGATAGACGCCACGGAAAGCGTTAAGCTCTTCTTTCGGCAAAACCTGCTCGATAGTTTTTTTGTTTTCCTCGGTGAGGTCGGTGTATTGGTCGAGCTGGGTTTTCAGTCGCTGCACCTCCTTGAAATGGTTGATGAAGGCGCTGCGCGCATCGTCGCCCTTGAGATTGGGTACTTCTTCCGGTTTGCAGGTCAGGCCCTGGGATTTCATGAAGTCATCCAGCTTCTTGACAGAGCTTTGCAATTTCTCAATAACTCTTGGAGCTTTGTCCACCAGCCAGATTTCGCGGGCGCGATCAAGTTTTTCACCGGAGAAAAGGGCGATGGCCTCATTGACGGCGTCCTGCTGCTGGCGGAAGTCGAGGATATTGCCGTAGGGCTTGGTGCCGTTGAGCACGCGATTGGTGCGGGAGAAGGCCTGAATCAACCCATGGTACTTCAGCTTCTTGTCCACATATAGTGTGTTCAAGTATTTGGAATCAAAGCCGGTGAGCAACATGTCCACCACGATTATGATGTCGATCTTTTCTTTGCCCTTGAGAGGCATGTCCTGATTGGGATATTGCTGATCTTTGAGGCGTTTTTGAACATCCTGGTAGTAGATATCGAATTCGTTGATGCTGTGATTGGTGCCAAACCGGGTGTTGTAGTCGGCAATGATGGCCTTGAGTGCATCCTTTTTCTTCTCCGGCTCCTGTTCGTTGTCGGCTTTTTCCTGCGGCAGGTCTTCCTGAATCTGCTGCACATCCTTGTTGCCCTCGGCGGGCGGCGAGAACACGCAGGCGACGTTCAGCGGTTGAAAGGCGGGATCTAATTTCTTTTTCTCCTCCTGTAGCGACTTGAACAGATTGAAGTATTCGATGGCGTCGTTGATAGAGGCGGTAGCCAGAGTGGCGTTGAATCTGCGCCCGCCGGTGGCGACATCATGCTTGTCCACAATCGCCTCGACGATGGCTTGCTTTGCCAACGTCTCACCTGGCCTGGGCACGTTTTTGCCTTCCGGTTTGTAGTAATCAATGTGGAAGCGCAGGACATTACGGTCGTCAATGGCGTGGGTGATCGTGTAGGCGTGCAGTTCCCTCTGAAAGATGTCGGCAGTGGTCTTGAGGGAGGCCTGCTGACCATCTATTTGCTGATAGGTGGCATTCTGCTCAAAGATCGGCGTGCCGGTGAACCCGAAAAGCTGTGAGTTGGGGAAAAATTCCTTGATGGCTTTGTTGTTCTCGCCGAATTGTGAGCGGTGGCATTCGTCGAAGATGAACACCATGCGCTTTTGGCGCAGCGGTTCCAACTGTTCCTTGTAGGTGGCCTTGCCTTGCTTCTTGTTTTCCTTGTTGCGCTTGCTGTTTTCGTCCAAGGCCAGGCCGAGCTTCTGGATGGTGGTGACGATCACCTTATCGGCGTAGTCGTCGGAGAGGAGCCGTCGCACCAAGGCGCCGGTGTGTGTATTTTCCTCGACGCAGCCTTCCTGAAACCGGTTGAATTCCTCCCGCGTCTGCCGGTCGAGGTCCTTGCGGTCCACGACAAACACGCATTTTTCGATGTCGGGGTTGTCCTTGAGCAGAGTCGAGGCCTTGAAAGACGTGAGCGTCTTGCCGCTACCGGTGGTGTGCCAGATATAGCCGTTCCCGCAATTTTCGTGAATGCAATCCACGATGGCCTTGACTGCGTAGATCTGATACGGGCGCATCATCATCAGCTTTTGCTCGCTGGCAATCAGCACCATGTAGCGGCTGATCATCTGACTCAGGGTGCATTTGGGAAGGAAGGCCTCCGCAAAGCTGTCGAGATGCGTGATCTTCTTGTTGTCCTCGGAGGCGAGTTGATACACGGGGAGAAAGCGTTCGTCGGCATTGAAGCTGAAATGGCGGCTGTTGTTGTTGGCGAAATACCAGGTATCGCTTCGATTGCTGACGATGAAAAGCTGCATGAAGCACAGCAGCGTCTTGGTGTAGCCATTGCCGGGGTCGTTTTTGTAGTCAACAATCTGCTCGATGGCCCGGCGCGGGCTGATGCCGAGGGATTTCAGCTCGATCTGCACCACCGGCACACCATTGATGAGCAGGATGACATCGTAACGCTGGTGGCTGTTGTCGGTGTTGATGCGGAGCTGGTTGACGACTTCAAACGTATTTTTGCACCAGTCCTTAATGTTGACCAAGGTGTAGTTCAGCGGCGTGCCATCATCGCGGATGAAGCTGTTGCGCTCGCGGAGGGTTTTGGCGGCGGCGAAGACATCCGGGGTGATGATTTCATCAAGAAGACGCTCAAACTCGGCATCCCCTAATTGAACCCGATTTAGCGCCTGGAATTTCTCACGAAAATTCTTAACCAAGCCATCGCGATCACGAATATCTTGACGATATTCATATTTAAGGCTTTGGAGCTTATCGATCAACTGCTCTTCAATTTGGCTCTCAAGTGACATTGCAATCTCTAAAATGATTTTAGGGAACTCGAACCTCCATACTTACACACCCCCCCTAGCTTTCCGCCACTTTATTAGGGCGGGCGGAATAAGCCTAATCAAATTTTGGCGGAGGCAGCGGGTATGCTAGATTCTCCCAGCATTTTTCAGTCTTTTCTTAATAGGTCAATAATCTCTTGTCCCTTGGAGAAGGCGCATCACGACAACCCATACCAGATAGACCGCCCAGCCCCGTGACGCACCAGAAACCCCTTCTTCACCAGATTGGCGAAGGTCGCTTTGGCAGTGTTCGGGCTGGCTTTGTGCTCGCGCACCATGTCACGGGTAGTGACCCTGCCGTGGGCCTGCACATAATCCATGATGTGCACCGCCAATTCAGACAGGGCAGAGAGTGCGGCCTTCTCCCTTTCCACCTTCGCGGCGAGGCGGCGCTTCTGTTGCTGCAGCCCCCGCAGAAAAAACAAGAGCCAGGGTTGCCAGTTGGGCTGTTCGCTATGCAGGGTGCTTTGTGTCTGGCGTAGTGCCAGGTAGTAGGACTCCTTGCTGTTCTCTATCACGCTCTCCAGAGAGCTGTAGGGCACATAGGCGTAACCTGCCTGCAGCAAGAGCAACGTCGTCAGAATGCGGCTTAAGCGGCCGTTGCCATCCTGAAAAGGATGGATCTCCAGAAAGACCACGATGAATACCGCAATAATAAGGAGCGGATGCGGCCTGTAGGCGACTTTTACCTCACGAACTTTGAGCACGGTTCCTACCAATCCGCCTTTAACTTCAAACTGCGGGGGTCAGCACCGCATTCCAATACGATCCGTGGCAGGGGGCACTTTCGCTCGTCGGCTTCTCAACTCTACTCTAGCGCGTTCGCGTCCGCGTTACATGCGGGGTCCAAGGTGGGTCCCAGCAAAATATACTTTCGGAAAGTAGGTATTGGGCAAGCGATCCTTTGCCTTGCGGTCGGCAACCGCAGCGGTCCGTACTACGGGAGCTTCAGCTTTGGCGAATGGATGGATACCCGAGATCGCTACCTGGGCCTGAAGTTCATGATTGACGGGGAGGTCCACTATGGATGGGCGCGGCTTAACGTGGGTCTGCTCCAGAACCTATTCGGAATCCAGGCCGTCCTGACTGGCTACGCTTACGAGACCGTCCCCAACAGACCTATCATTGCTGGCGCGACTAGGGACACCGACGCAGTTCCTGAAACACCGGATGCAGCTCTTACCGTGCCAACTCCCGCACCCGCGACCCTGGGCGCACTGGCTTTAGGAGCACCAGGACTCTCGATCTGGCGACGAGAGGATTCGGTTGCCGCGACACCTGACTGCAGCTGATTTTGCGAAAGCGATGGTTGGCGTAACATCGCGGTTACACTCATTGACCATCTCGCGGGATTTGAGTGTAGCGCACAACTACTTGTAAAGAAGGACCGCCAAAAACCCACCGAGAAGGGCAGCCAACAGCACGATCCACAACCGCATGGGCATGTTTGCTAACCGCAGTCCCCGCCACGATGGATGTGTCGGAGCGCCGTCCACATGATCCTTAATTCGATGTTTGCTCACCGCACAATTATCCACGAACGGGACCCTTGTGGCGGGATGATTGTTGCAAGATCGCGGTTACACTCATTCACCGGGTTCTGAGTTAGGCTCGCGATAGCGCAATGCTGGCGACATAGCAGGCCAAAGAAATGCTCGTGCCTGTGAAGGGGGCACTAAACCAATAGACCTTGCTGAGCACGACAAGCCACCAAGTATTACTAGCCCGACAACGAGTAGGAACGGTGACCGAAAGAGGAGTTGGCCGTGAGCCAATGCGAGAAAACCGAAAATCAACCCGAACAAAATGAGTCCCATGCTGTGGCTGGCATTGAAGCCCACCCAACACCGCCACATTGTTGTTTCTTTCGTAATGACAGGTGAAATCTGGCTCATGCTGATTTGGAGCGCGGGGTCACGGGGCGTGAGCATTGGCCCCGAGAATGTATAGACGAGGTGTACGACTCCGAGCGTGAAAACAATGCTCGCACTGAAAACCATGAGAATTCTTGCGGCCAAGATACTCCCCCAAACGTGCGGATCTTCGTTCCGACGAATGTAGCACCTTATGAATGTCAATTGGCGAAACATCTCGATAGCACTCGTTGCCAAGGTTTTGAACGCAATCTCCGTTTCACCGTGAACGCTAAGATCGAATGATTGAACAGTTCGACGGGTAACCAACTGATAGTGACCGAGGTACGTTGCAGCGGCTATCCGCTCAGTCTAATGTTCCTCAGATCACCATGAACCTAACCACGGAACACCGCTCGGCATCTCACCGTAAAGACCTGATGGCCACTGCAAGCAGTCATCGTCGTCAGATAGCAAAGCGCCGGAGCAGTCGAATGGCCCTCAGCGTTCGTATCGAGCTGTCGGGTGAAGATCGCCAAAAGTGTTCCTTTACGATGCCCGCCAAAGCCAACAACCTGAATAGGCATGGAGCGGCCATCCAACTAAATCGTGAGTTGCTGTTGGCTCTACTGTGGTCGTGCGAAATAAGAGTGGCACTCAAGTTTCTGCTCGGGTCGTCGCACAGTTGGCTGGCCTTCAGGGAGTTCCCAGTTACGCAATCGAGTTTGCCGAACCGGACGATGACGATAGGGTAAAGGCTTTTTGGGGAATCACGTTCCCATCCATTGAAAGCAGAGGAGCTACTGCGCAGGCAGCGGAGCAATCTGGAATCATGCGCCGCAGGCGGAGCATTCCATCTCTGCAAGGTTAGCTATTGAAAATATCCTGATTACGCTCAAAATCCCTCAATGAGCGCAATGACCTGTTAACGTAAATTGAGAAATCGCAGCGTTGACTCTCGATCCGAAGAGACGGATAATAGCCCCCGCTCTTCGGACGGAGGACTTTATGAAGCGCTCTTCCCGGCCACGTAGGACGGCCGAACTTTCCCAGTCACTTCAGCAACATATCAATGTGTACGCGCTCGCGGCAGGCGTGGCGGGAGTGGGGATGTCGGCGCTGGCGCTACCAGCCGGGGCGAGGATTGTGTACACGCCCGCTAACACGGAAGTTGGGGGAAAGCTTCCCATCGATCTCAATCACGACGGAATAAATGACTTCATTGTCCATTCGACAGATCTCTGTTCGTTTTCGGGTTGCGTGAGCACCTTGGATGTTGGCGCTGCGTCGGGGGAAAATGGGATTGCATACAGGTTCAATCAATACCCGCTTGCTCTCGCATTGCAGGAGGGAAGTCGAATCAATTCCAAACGAAAATTCACTGGCTCGGCCATAATGCATCACGTCCGAAGATACAGGAGCAGGACGTCTCACAGGGGTTATTGGTTCCAGACAACTGATCGGTATCTAGGCCTGAAGTTCCAGATCAAAGGAAAGATGCACTACGGCTGGGCGCGATTTAGGGTGAAGAGTGGCAGGGAAGCAATTCTTACCGGCTACGCCTACGAGACCATCCCCAATAAGCCCATCATTGCGGGACAGACGAAAGGCACGGGCGATAGCAGTATCGAGCCGCAGGATGCAGTGCTAACCAGCCCCATTCCTGACACTCCGCAGGCCGCGATGCTGGGCGCACTGGCGCTGGGAGCGCCGGGACTCTCGATCTGGCGGCGAGAAGACTCGGTGGCCGCACTCGAATGCAACTGATGTTACGAGACCGATGGTTGACGAAAAATCGCAATTACGCTCAAAACCCCTCGATGAGCGCTATGACCTGTTAACAGCCGTTGAGGAGTCATGCGTTTGTCGAGTTGCTACGGCGAGACCTCAAACACCGTTCCGCAGCCTCCTTGAAAGGGCTGCCCGGTGCCTCCCAGTTGCGTCGTACTGTAGATATTTCCTGCCTTGTCGAGGAGCAAGTTGGCGGCAGGCTGTGATCCGAAGGTCCACGAGCATCCGTCCCGACTTGGCGGTTTCAATTCGAAGACGTTGCCGGCAGACGTGCACGCTAAACGGGTCGTGCCATAAAGAGTTCCGCTCGCGGCCCAGATCGCGCTGATTCACTCTACCCGATGGGTGGCAAACTCTTTCACCTTGACTACCCGGTTCCCGCAAAGCGAGAATTGCTGTCCCCCGTGGCGGGTACGAGGATTCGACAAATGAGTAAGATTCCAGGTTACTGCCTTCTGATATTCGCACTGTTTGTCTCGGTGGCTGGCGGACAGGCACAGACCTTCTCGGTGCTGTATAACCTCGGAACTCACACTGGTGACCCAGAGGCGCCATACGAGCCGGGCGTCGTAGCTCAGGGGCGTGACGGGAATCTGTACAGCACGACAACCAACGGAGGGTCGACGGTTTGCACTGACGGCTGCGGCACGGTATTCAAGATCACGCCAGCAGGAGAACTGACCGTCTTGCACGAGTTCGACGACGCTCAGGGTCAGTACCCGTTCAGCGGGGTGTCATTGGGCACTGATGGAGATTTCTATGGCACGACTGTCCTTGGCGGGGCTTCCCACGTAGGTACGGTCTTCAAAATAACGCCAAACGGAGATTTTACAGTGCTTCATACCTTCTCAGGTGCGGATGGTTCGGAACCCTACGCGCCACCTATTCAAGCTACTGACGGGAACTTCTATGGGACAACGAGTCAAGGAGGAGTTAACGGCTCTGGCACTGTCTACAAGATCACTCCCGCTGGTAAATTCACGAGTCTTTATAGCTTCGACGATAAGACGGTGGAATACTATCCAATGGGACTCGTTCAAGCTAAGGATGGAAACTTTTATGGAACAGATCGTTTTGGCGGGGACGGTCAAGTATTCAGAGTTACACCCGCCGGAGAATTCACATCACTCTACAGCTTTGATGAAACTCACGGAGCCGACCCCTGCGGAAGCCTGATTCAGGGTTGGGATGGAAACTTCTACGGCACGACGCAACAGGGGGGACCCGAGGGCTATGGAGTTGTATATAAGATTACAAGCTCCGGAGTTCTCACTGTCCTTCATTACTTTGCAAGCCAGGATGGCACCAATCCCTACGCGGGTCTCGTGCAAGCCAGCGACGGAAATCTTTACGGTGTGACCTCGGGAGGTCTCACCGGCCTCGGAACGATTTTTCGTATCAGTCCAGAAGGAACATTCTCTGTTGATCACAATTTCGATGGTACCGACGGAGCAAATCCGTATGCCATTCTTTCGCAGCACACGGATGGCATTCTCTATGGGGATACTGTCGACGGGGGCACGGGGCAGTGCAACGGTGGTTGCGGGACTTTCTACAGCTTGAATGTCGGTATGAAACCATTTGTTAGTTTGGTGCCCATCTCCGGTTCGGTCGGGAAATCCGTCGGTATTCTGGGCCAGGGGTTTAAGGGAACAGCCAGCGTCTCCTTCAACGGGACTCCCGCAAAGTTCAAGGCTGCTTCCGATACCTATATGATCGCCACGGTTCCCAGCGGAGCGACCACGGGATTTGTAACGGTAACAACTCCCAAGGGCAAACTAACAAGTAACAAGAAATTCCGGGTCATCAAATAGCTGGCCGACACTTCGGGCTGCTGTGGATCTCTGGTCATTTGGCGCAAAGCTCGATTTCACTCATCTACTACGCAAAAAGGCGAAGGAAAAGCGCACAGTTGTGTAACGGCCTGTTTAAGTAAACTGTGGAGCATAGCGCCCCAGCCTAGTCACTACAACGCGGACCACGGCGCTAACTCGCCTCTACGGCGAGACCTTAAACACCGTGCCGCAGCCCCCTTGACATACCTGCCCCGCACCGCCCCCCCGAGTCGTACTGAAGAGACTGCCGCCTTTGGTGAAAACCAAGTTAGCAGCCGGGGCGGCACCGTCCGAGTTCCCGTTCGAGCGACCCTTAAACGTGTAGAGTACGCTAAAGGCCCAAGTTCCACCCTTCGTGGCGGGAGGCTTCATCTGGAAGATATTCCCCTGCGCAGTTGTGTTGGTAGCACTGGCTGTGGTTCCATATGCGACGCCATGCACGTCGAGAACGAGGCCAGCCATCGGGTTGGCCCCGCTTTCGTCGTCGCTGAAGCCATAGAGTATCTGCTCGATCCAATGCCCAGATCGAACTGCAGAGGGCATCAGTCGAAAGACTGTTCCGAACTGGCCCGGACCGCCGCCCACGGTTGTGCCGTAAAGATTTCCTCTTGTGTCGAAGACAAGGTCGCCATTCGGGCCTGCCCCATCCTGCCCGTCCTTGAATATGTGAATCTGGTTTTCGGTCCACGAGCCGCCTTTACTGGTTGGCGGCGTAAGCTTGAACGCGGTCCCACAGCCCTCATCTGAGTGATGCGGGCAGTTGTATCCTCCCATGAATGTCGTTCCATAGAGGGCGCCCTTTGTATCGAAGACCAAACCGCCGTTGGGGCCGGCTCCGTCCTGGCCGCTCTTGAAGCTGTACAACACTTTCTCCGTCCATTCGCCCCCTTTGGTCTCCGGAGGACTCAGCTCATAAATCGCTCCGCAGTATTGGTAATAGGGCGCATTGCACGAGCCATAACCGCCGCCGTAGTATGTTGCTCCGTAGATGTTGCCATCGGCATCGAACGTCAGAGTCTCTCCCGCGAGTTGCCCGTCCTTGCCACCTCTAAAGCTGAAAAGCACCTTTCGGTCCATGCCCCACCCTTTTCTTTCGGCGGGGACAGCTCATACACCGTGCCACATCCGACCGTCCCACCCAGAAGCATGCAGTCTCCGGTGCCACCGTAGCCCGTTCCACCGTAGAGATTGCCGGAGCTGTCGATGAGCAGCGTTCCTGCCGGAGACGAGCCGTCACCATACTTTTGGCCTTTGAACACGTACAGCACGGTCTCGGTCCAAGCCCCGCCCTTCTGTTCGGGCGGACTCAATTGGTAAACGATGCCGCACTGCGCGGGAGCACACAAGCCAGAGCCTCCTTCGGCAGTTACTCCGTAGAGATTGCCTGCTTTGTCGAAAACCACACCGCCTCCCGGTAGCGATCCATCTGGGATGCCTTGGAAGCTGTAAAGAACCTTCTCCTTCCAATCTGCATACGCAGACGAAGCCAACGTAAGAAAAACAATAAATAGGACAGCAATCCGGCTCATGGAGTTTGGCTTTGGCCCACAACAATCACACACGCATCGGTTCGAATCTTCACGCGGGAATGCTATCACTCAGCTTAACTGTTGCAAAATCGCGATAGCACTTATTGAGCCTGCGGGCCCCTGATTTGAGTGTAACGGCCTGATTACGGAACTTAGGAAACAATGCCGCCGACAGCCTGATCGCTGCTCGATGATTATTGCAGCTTCGCGTACTCCGCTTTGGCCTCCTTCAGGATTGGGATGTCGGGGTCGGCGTCTTTCCATAGTCCGAGGAAGTCTTGGTACGCGCTCTTCGCCCTTGCCCTATCACCTGTCATCGCGTAGGCTCTGCCGAGTTCAAGGTGCGCCAGTGCACCGATAGGTTCATTCACGACCAGGCCGGGGTGGTCGATGATCTTTTGAAACTCAGCGGCAGCAGCGGTGCCTTGACGCATTGCGAGATAGGCCTCGCCCCGCACGTAAACGGGGTAGAGGAAGAAGTTCAAGGTCTGAATAGGGCCTCCGAGTTCGTAGGGCGCAGTTTTTGCCAGCGCGTCCACAGCCTTGCCTGGATCGTTACCACGAAGGGCAGCGGCTGCATGGATGGTCGGCACATAATTCACTTGCACCACCGTGTCTTCGGAGAACCGCTTGCCCAGATCATCGGCCGAACGTGTGGCTTGTGTGGAATCACCAGCCAGCCCTAGCGCAATGGCCGACATGGCCTCCACATCTTTGCCATTCGAGAGCGACAGTGCAGCCTGCGTCTGTTTTTTCAGGAGAGTAATGTTGCCCACCAGGGCCTCGCGCACAGCCGCCTCCGCCGTGTAATCCGCTGCTGTCTCTTTTTCATCGGCGTGCTGGGCCGAATCGACTGCCTGCTGCGTCAGTACCCGCGCTTTGGCAAGTTGCCCGCCGTGTGCAGCCGTGTCCGATTCGTAATACAGCACTTGGTCTTCGATCCCTGCCTTTCCCATCAGCCCAGCCGCTTCCCGCTCCATCCCCGCAGCATCATGCTGAACGAAATTGACCAGGTACAGATAGAGGTGAACTTGGGGATTGTCAAGATTGTGGGTCTGCGCCTGCTGCGCCATGGCTCTGGCTTCATCCAGACGATTCAGGTAAAGGTACCCGGCGACAAGATTTCCATAGCCCAACCCACTTCCGGGATTCAGTCGCAGGGATTCTTGGGAGAAGACGAGAACCTTGTCATAGCTGCCCAGAAAGATGTAGATGTTGCTCAGATTGGTGGGCGGAATTTCGTCGCGCGGGTAGGTTTGCGCCCATAACTCAAACGTTTTGCGGGTCGCTTCAAGATTTCCCGTAACAAAGTTTTCGTAGTGCGAATCGATGTAGAACCTTTCCCGTTCGCTTACTCTATCCCGCAGCGCATAGGCCTTGCGAGCGGTCTCGGCGGCACGGTCGGTCTGGCTCAGATTGAAGTAACTTGTTGCCAGTCGCGCGTAAGCCATGGCGAAGTTCGGGTCTAGACTGATGGCCCGCTGGAAGAATGGGATTGAGGCGGCGAAATCGCTCTTAATAATGAACACCTGATAGCCGAGGGTGTAGGCTTTCAACGCCTCCAGTGATGGCGTGGTGACGTTATCCGCCGGTGCGTCATACTTTTGCACTGAGGCCAGTGATTCACCCAGTCCGTTGCGAATGTCCGAGGCGAGCTTTCCCAATGCATCAAGCACATGGTTCTTGTCGCTCGCCTGGGCCTCAGTACTCGCCAGCGATTCGCCGCTCGAGCAGTTTACCGCTTTCAGGGTCAAGAGGTACTGCGTGCCAATCTGTGCAATCGACCCATCGAGAGCTGCCGCGCTGGCCGTGCGCTGGCAGACTTCGCTGGCCAACTCGTGCGTCAGCCGCGCGTCTTTGGGTTGGGCCATCAACGACAGGGTCTGCGCTATGCGCTCGTCGGAGAGTAAATTCAAGAACGGGGATTGCTCCAGTTGGGACGAGAGCCCTTGCCGCAAAGTGCCGTCGAAGACGGGATCGCCGGTCGTGTTGGCAAAATCAGCAAGGACAACCGTGTCCTTCTCGGTCAGGCGGTGCGTTGTCTGGCGGAAACGGAAATAAAACCCTCCTGCGATTGCAAGCGCGACCAGGACTAAGGCGGTGGGAAACAGAATCTTCCAGGGCTTCATGCCTGCCGCAGGAACTTCGGCGCCCTTCCCTGCCCTCAATGACAGAGATCGAGCAATTGCATGGGAGGAACCGGATGTTGGTGACGGCGCTTGGGCCGCGACCTGAGAACCGGTATCCTGCACTACCACCGTTCCGGAACTCGCAGCGATGGCTCGCCCCGTCTCCGTGTCTCGCTTTAGCCGCAGCAATTCGGAACGTATTTCGGAGGCGTGTTGATAGCGGAGTTCCCGATCTTTTTCCAGCGCCCGGTTGATAATGTCTTCTAGCTTGGGCGGAATGTCCCGATTGAAACGAATCGGCGGGGGCGGAACTGAATCGAGGATTGCTTTGAAGATGAGCGCTGAGGTTTCGCCCTGGAATGGCAATGCTCCCGTCGCCATCTCGTACAGCACAGCACCGAAGGAAAACAGATCGGTGCGGGCATCCAATTCTTTACCTTTGGCCTGTTCGGGCGACATATAGGCTACCGTCCCCAGCATTGTGCCCGGACTGGTCAGATGCTCCGCGTTCACCGTCTGCGTGTTAAGAGCCGCAATTTTGCTCGAAGAACCGCCCGCCAGGCTGACCTTGGCCAGCCCAAAATCGAGAATCTTGGCGTGGCCGCGCTCGGAGATAAAAATATTGGCAGGCTTGATGTCGCGATGCACGATCCCCTTGGAGTGGGCAGCGTCCAATGCGTCCGCAATCTCAATAGCCAGCGACAGAATCAGCTCGGTTTCCATCGGTCGGCCGCCAATGCGGTGTTTCAGCGTCAGCCCGTCCAGAAACTCCATCGCGATGTACGACCGCTCGCCGCTTTTGCCGATGTCGTAAATGGTGGAGATGTTGGGATGGTTCAGGGCGGAAGCAGCACGAGCTTCCCGACGAAAGCGTTCCAATGCCTGGGGATCTTGACACACCTCATCCGGCAAGAACTTGAGCGCAACGAAACGGCCCAGCTCGGTGTCCTCGGCTTTGTACACCACGCCCATGCCGCCGCCGCCCAGTTTTTCAAGGATTTGGTAGCGCGAAATTGTCTGCCCGATCATTCGGGCAAATCTTACGTGGCTGAAACGGGCAAGTCAATGAAAGCCGGGCGGTTGGCAGAGTCTCGAAAGAATGGTTGGCGATAAATCCCGATTACGCTCATTGAACCGGCTAATTGAGTGATCCTCAGTGGTGTGGGGATGATCGTCCATCTTTAACTTGTGCCAAGGCTTAAGATTACAGCTTCTCACTTCCACGACTACAGTGTGTTCCCTATCGAACGTTAGAAGGCCAGAAGCTCATAATGTGCCAGAACGGGCGGGTGCCGTCGCCCGAAAGGTGCATCATGGCATGCAACAACCTTCGTATTGATCTGGGTGATGGTTCTTCCGTGGTTGACTACCGAATCGAAAACGACTGTGTGGAGACCCGTACTCTGGAAGCCGAAAACGAAAAGCCCTGGCAGCGGCTCACGCCCGAGCAACTCACCTCTCAGGTAATGGCTGACACGGTCGTTGCCCGCTGGCTGCGTCGCAGGATGGGAGTTCACCGACTGCTCCGAGCATGCGCTCACTCCTTATCGTATGCAGTCAACAGTGTGAAAGATAGCTCAGATCGAACTGCTGCGTGAAAGCTGGATGTCCAGTGTCGAATCGCAACCGATTCGCCCTGATGTGCGCCCCGCAATAACTCGAAAACCGATGATCTTTCGTCCGCCTCCATACTCTTGAAACGCAAAGACGAAGAGCACAAGAGCCTGTTTCGGGGTAAGAGCATGACGGGTCCGTTCCACACCGTGACGTACGCAATCGAAAAAATCTTTGAAGACCTTCACAAGAACACGCTGGTCGGCATCGGAAAGTGGGGTGCAGATACCCTGAAATCTGCGCTGGACGATTCTAGGAAGATGCTCAGTGACAGGGAAATGAGTATCGAAACCTACGATTCCATCAAGTACCATTACGAGCAAATCGAGTATCCGCTGAAAGAACTGCAAAAATTCTTTGCGGGAGAACCGTCAGACATTGGCTCTTATCAAGCGGCGATGGTCTACGGAGACGCGCTGCAAGGGTGCTTTTCGGAATGATGAAGAGCGCATAGTGGATTGACGAGAGTACAACGAACACTCGTCAGCGGTCGAAGAAACAAACGCCTAAACCGTAAGCTGCTTGACATGCCCAGAGGAGTTAGACGGGTCAATCCCGAAAAGGTGCAAGCGTCTCTCGACGTCGTCTGTCCGAAATGCGGGAAGGTGATTTCACCCGCTGATGTTCGGCGCATTGACTTTGAGAGGATGGAGTGTCCGGCGTGCGGAGAGCCGTTTGCGCCCTGCCGAACGCCAGAGCCGTGCGATTAGGAGAAAGACCCGCGTCTCAAGGAGCCATCCAAGAATGGCGCGGGTTATCATGGGCAAAGTAAGGTACGTTCCCAGTGTACGCCTGCAGTGTTATTTTGCATGAGCCACGAGTAGAACCAGTACGACTGTCGCCAGTGTCAGGGAGACAACAATGAGCCAGAGCCGAAAACTGTTGAGTTTCACCGAGTGGATTTCCCCGATGCATTAAAGGGAAGTTCGCACTCAAACAACTCCATCTCCGCTTGGGCATCCTCGCGCACAAGGTGGTCAGAGACTCGACCGCATCTTAAGCAAAACCATTCCTCAAGCTCGGGATTCCACCTAGTTTCGTGTTTCATTTTACGTTGGGCCGAAGGGCGACAGCATCTTCATTCTTGCGGCCATCGAATTCAAAACCATGTCGAAAAGCATGCCGGTTTCGCACGACGGCTCGTTGCTCCACCGGCCCAAGTGGCAGATTGATGCGCAAGTCAACGGTTTCCCCAACAGGCACCTCCACGGGCAATGTGGCAGACAGTCCAGACTCGCTCATTTCTATTGATACGCCGGGAATCAGACCGAGCGTTGGAGACCGGACGGTGACATCGACTTCTAATATGAATCTAGCGTGCCGACGTGTCTTGGCTTGCTCATCAGAGACTCGGCCTCTCGGCGGATTCATCACGTTCATCCTTAGTTAATGCGAGAGTCCCCAACTGGGCAACGACATTCTTGTAACGATTTGTAAATGTTCCTGTCCAAAAACTGGACATTCCCGGTGCAGTAGTAGCGGTCTTCGTGCCTCGCGCTCATAGATACTTCGATACTTTCGTAACCACCACAAGTGGGCCATTGTTCGAGCCGCGAGAGCTAAGTGAAACTTATGTCTGATGAGACAGAGATGGTGGTCGCAGCAGGAAGCTCAGGATGTGGCTGAATACGCCGTCATATTGGCAGTCGTCGCCCTGCTCGTGGTAGGTACAGTTGGGACTCATCGAGTCGAGTTCAACTAATATATTCTCCTCTGATGGAAGTTCAATCACGCAATAGTGCGCGATTGCAGCGACGCTCAGCCCTAATCATTTGTCCGTTTGGCCAGTCTTATTCAGTATGGAAAGTCTGCAACATCGATACACAGTACACACCGTATTACCAACTCCGAACGGTCGGACTGGTTTGAGGATGCACTCTTCGCGGGGGCATGGCACCGCAATTTACTCGCCGCGACCTTCAACCTCCGGGCCTGCCTTACCAAGGATTATCGGCGTGGACGGCGTTCCCGTCTTCGTCCACGACCATGGTGGCAGCAACATGGGACAGTGAAGAGTTACAATGAGCCATGACGGGAACAGAATACTTCAATTGCAGTTCCTGCGACGTGGAATGCCGGGTTGATTTCGAAGCGGAGTCGAGCGATTCCCCACAATCTACTCCCCTCACTGCCCGGATGGACAAACAATCTCCATAGTAGGCAAAGTGACCGGGTTTCGGGAAAGACGCGGTGGTGTCTGGGTGAATGTTCGGCGTTGGATTTACGCAGCCTAGAGATAAAACAACAATAAAAACAAAAAGAGAGCCCACCTCGTTGAAAGGCGGGCTTGTTGTTTTCTACGCGCTATTTCGCTGTAGGCTCGCGCGACTGCAAAGCGGGGAGAACTCGAAGCTGGGTACTGGTGTCTTTTGCAGCGTGCCGATCATGTTCTTGATTGCGAGCCTGTTTCGGGCCTCGCGTCCGACCCGACCCCTGAAGTTTGCGTGCAGGAATGTGGAAGACGAAGTTCTTTCGCGTCTGTTATAGCAACTGCCATAACACTTGCGATGTTCATGAGACTACTGCTATATTTCCAGAAATGCTAAATACCAAAGCACTCACCGAAGTCCGGGGCCGACTGGGCCTATCACAAGAGCATATGGCCCGTTTGCTGGGTGTATCTTTCGCCAGTGTCAATCGATGGGAAGCGGGGCATTCGAGCCCGACCGGTCCTACGCTGGATCTTTATCAAGCCCTCACAGCGGCAATTCGTGCCGGCCATAGCCCGGCAACCATCCGACAGGCTGCAAACGCCGAACGCGGTGCGTTCTTGATGGCTCTCTTCACAATGGGCTACTCCAAGAATAGGAGGGCATCTCGATGAAGACAATACCGAACTATGAATACGTTCGTCCCCTGGATTCAGGAGGGCGTGGCGATGTCTATCTCTATTATTTCCGTCCGAAAAACTTGCAGGTCGCTATCAAAGTTCTCCGCGACTCACATCTTCGGCACCAAAAACGGGCCTTCTTTCGCGAGATCGACACGCTGGCGAAACAGCTACCTGGAATGGTCAAACTCCTCGACTTTAACAAACTTGCGAATCCTCCCTACTATGTAATGGAGTACCTCGGGGGAGGCACTTTGACCCAATATGGCGGTCGACTCACTGAGGACCATTTATTGACTCTGGCGAGAGGCTTGGCGAACGTGCTCGCAACCTTTCACTCGAAGTGTGGCCCACACGGCGACTATAAACCCGACAACATCTTCGCTGCTCAAGATGGCAAGCTCAAGCTTGGAGATCCCGCCGGCAATGGCTTTGGCTTCAGTGTTCTCCTGGCCCCATCTCGCGGCGGAACGCCAGGCTATTGGGCTCCGGAGATACAAAACAACGGCACAGTTTCGCCTCAGGCAGACGTCTTTTCTTTCGGCGCCACACTCTACCATCTCGTTACTGGCCGAAGACCTGTGGACGGCCAGCAACTCGACCCGCTCGCAAACGGATTCATGTGCCCTCCACGACTGAGGGAAGTCATTCTCTTGTGTACTCGAACAGACCCGAAAACCAGACCCACAATGCGGCATGTTGTTCGATTTCTCGATGGGGAGTCGTGGGGATCCATCCGTGCCGAAGTGGAAGCTCAGTTAGAACGCCAGAAGGGTTTCGTCGGCCTTACCCTTGTGGGTTTGCTATTCGCTATTCCTTTTATCTTCCAAGATTGATCACCGGAAATCCCCAAAAGGTGGGCGGTTCAAATCTTCCTTCCGACGCCAGCTGACATTCCAACATCCAGCTGATTAGTCGGACCGCATGTGAAATCTGATCATTGGAGTTGGCTGTACGCCAGTTGTGCGCCAGGATAGCCACGCCTCGTTCCAGTCTCGTGCCGCTGATCTAGAAATTCTCCCTCGCCGGCGCCGCATTGCACCTCTCCTTATGATGTGCACCCTTTGGCCCCGCTGAAGTGCCGGCGAACTGATCCCGAATCAGTAGGGAACCTTCGCGTACCACCCAGTATTCGCTGCAAAAATCGAGGGTTTAAGCAACAAGAGGCGCAAGAATTTACATCCCGTGTCCGTCTGGTGTCCGGGGTGAAACCGGATTTCGCCAATCTGAGCCCTGCAAATTCAAACTGATGTTCTGAAAACCTCGCATCCTGACTGTCCATTCCCAAAGGATCGACGACCCGACTATCATGAGCAAAAGATGGCACTTTCTGGCGCTTATCACGGATACCTCCACCAGGATGCGGTCACAGCATATCTCCTGGCCACACTGCTGTTGCCTGCGGCCAGCGCAAGAACTCTTTCCGCTGAACGAAGAGTTACGCCAGATGACTGCTTTGACGATATTGAATTGCGCGGCACGAGTCGGCGGCGCATTCAAGTAAAGTCCCATCAAGTAGAGTGCCGCCCGTTACAGCTGAAGGATTTCACAACTCAAGAAATCTCGTTCCGCATAGATCGTGCCGTCGGAAGTTTCACGGCGGAAGCCAGTCCCGCGGACGAATACCGCCTGTTCACAACGTACGATCCTCCGGACGAGACAGTTGGCCAATTCCTTGAGTCGGCGCCAGATGTCCCCCAGCTTCTTCCAGGTGTTTGGACGCAACGCTATCGGTTGTTGTTGTCGCGGATTTGGCCGGAAGGTGAGGACCCGCGATGGCCACATCTCGCAGAGATAGGCCGTGATGTTTTCGCGTCTTTTTGCGCTCGATTCGTGATTGAAATCGGCTGCCCGCATTCGTCGACTGACCTTCGACAACCCGGTCCACTCGAACAGTCATTGCTTGGGGTCTTGGCCGACGAGATCGGAGTCGGGCTCTGGCCAAACAATAACCGAGACGTAACTGACTCCGCTGCCCATCTGATCTACGAGGCGAGCATCGCTCGCGCCAACAGCGCAACGCTGGCGGAGGCTGAAGTGATTCAAGCACTCGGCCTGCGAATTGACTATGGCCGTGTTCCTGAAATTCTCCCGGTAGACGACCGCAGGCTCGTGCGTCGAGTTGACGCGTTGGGGGACATCACGCAGATGCTCTCGACAACTTCCCGATTGGCGATCATTGGTCCGCCTGGGATTGGGAAATCGTGGCTTGTGCATCAGCTCGGTCTCCGCTTGGCCGACGAAGGATGGTGGGTGGCAACTCACTACTGTTTCATTGATCCCTTCGACTCAGATCAGTCTCTCAGGGCCTCAATCGAGACCATCTTCGGCAGCATTATGTTCGAACTTTTAGAGCGAGATCATTCGATTACACCTAGTGGACCGCGGTTTGCGGCGGGTCCGCGGGAACTGGAGAAGCTTCTCGAAGATGGAAGTAAGGCGCAGCCGAACCGCCGAATTGCCATCATCGTCGATGGACTAGATCATGCCGACCGCATTTCGGGAGCCCCAACTGCGCGTCTTGCAACCGAAATCGCCGACGAACTTGCTGGCATTTCTTTGCCAAAAGGTGCGGTCGTGATTATCGGCTCGCAGCCCGGAAATCACCTCGCGTCATTCTTGCAGTCCGCTCTTCAGTATCAAACGCCGAAGTGGACAGAGGAGTCGATCCGTGCCCTGATTGACAATCTTGATCTAAGAAAAAAGCTGGAGGAAAACAACGTTGGCGACGACGAGGAGGATGTCGTTCGGATAATTGTGGACAAAGCGGACGGTAGCCCGCTCTATGCGACGTACCTCGCTCGAACCGCAGCGGACATCGCTGAGGGCAGACGCACAGAAACCTCGGACATCGCTGACTACCTCTCAACCGCGCCTGCCTTCGACGATGATCTGAACCGATACTATCAATGGTTGACAGGACCGATTGAGGCGGAGACGGGCGGACTCTCGATCATTCAGCTACTTTCCTTGCTCGATTTCTCCCTGACCCGCGATGAGATCAAGGAGATATTGCCGTCCTTCGCACACCTGGTGGAGCGAGTGGTTGCGGGCATTTTCCCAGTGCTCGTCGAAGACATCGGTCACGGCGGCCTCCGAGTGCATCACGAGAGCTTTCAAAGGTACATTCGTGAAAAGTTGGAGGCTGATTCCCAGGCAAATTTGGAAGCCATCTTGCGTCCGGTAATCCAATGGCTGGACGCTCGAGGCTTTTTCAAAGACACTCGCGCATTTCGATCAGTTCTCAGACTGCTTGAGAGATCGGGGCGCATTGACGACCTTTTGGCCCGAGTCTCGGACAACTTTGTGGATCTCGCAGTGCGTGAGTGCCAGCTAGGAGATGCCGTCAGAAATAACTTGGCAACGGCCGCCAGGGTTGCTTCGAAAGCTCGCAACTGGCCGGTCTTGACCCGGCTGGTGGAACTCGCGAGAGCTGCCGAGACAGTGTACGAGTGGCGTTTCGATGATTATTCCTTGGCAGAAGCATATGGTCTGGCTTTCGGCACGTTGTTTGGCGGCAAGCGACTCGTGGGCAGTCTTCTCCATGACGGACGGTGCACTTTCACGCCTCGTGCGGGACTTCAGTTGTGCCGACTATGCGACGACGCGGGAATTGTTCCCCCTTGGTCGGAATACATGGCGGGTTACGAAGTACAGGAGGCTAGTTCCAACACGAGTTACGGAAATGAAAGCGATGCCGCGATCTCAATTGCATTGTTGACTGGGCGCTTGCGGCTGGCGGGGAAGGAGGAGGCGATTCGCGTGTGTTCGGAATGGTTTTGTTCAGAGAGCGCGCCTCCGTTCCACGCGCGTGATATTGCCGAAATACTGGGAAGCATGTACGGGTTGGATGCCGTCGAGTCCGCAGTGCAGAATATGCAACCCCTTCCAAGAAAAGCATGGGTCCTCCTGGCTCTTGCTTCTCTGGAAACCTCTCGCGAGATGTCGAGAGATAGAGCAAATCAGGCGGTGAGCAACCAGTTGCCAATCGGAGGTTGGCTAGAAGCGCTCAAGTATGGCGCCACTATCCCGTCGACGCCTCGGACCAGCGAAGAGATCGACGCATTGACGGATGACGTCCTGGATCACCACGTCCAGTTTGAGCCTGATCGGTTTCTTAGGTGGTTCGTGCAAATTCGCTTGTGGGCCTCAGCCGGCGACACCGTTTCGTTGATGCGGACAGAAGGCCGTATCCCAACCGATTCTTGGTATCGACGGTGGCTACGATTTTGTGTGACGCTCGTGCACCCTGCCACAAGCGCTGATGACCTGATCGCGTCGGTGCGAGCGCTCAGCCAAAACATCGAAGTGTTCGTAGGCGACCCTCGCGCCTGCGATCTATACAAACTCCACGACGCAATCCGAATGTCTTTCAGAAGGATGCTCGAACGCCTGGACGATGCACGTTGGGAAGAAGCGCTCAACTACTTGGCAACGATCAGCGATGAAACCAACACCTCGCTTCAGAGAGCGAGAATGGGGCCGCTGCCGGTCGATGCTCTCTCCCAACTTTGCCTTGAGGCGGCAGACACGCCGGCGAAAAAGGCCACAGCCAGTGCGATTTGTTCGCGCTTGCTCTCCGCAGAACGGCGGACGAACGAGTACTACGATACCCATGCCGCCGATCAGCTCATCCTGGTCCGGATCCAGGCGGCGTCGGGGCAGCGGGAGATTGCGAAACAAAGTTGGCGCGAAGCCTGCACCTATTTGGTTGCATATGGCCAGCGCAAGGACATCACGCTATGGGAACTTCTTGATCCTCTGGAAAGATTGGCCGCGGCTGATTCCCACAGAACGCGTCGGTGCTTAGGCGGTCTGGCTCCGTTGGTCGAACGCGTTTTGGTGCATACCGACGGCAAAGAAACACGACATGCCATCCATGTTTGGATTGATCTTGCGGCACAAATTCATCCTGCTGGCGTTCTTTCCTATCTCGCACGCGATCAAATGGCGGACATGCCGAGCTTCGGCGACCTCGACCATGCGATTCCGAAGTGTCTGGCTGCACTTGCGTCTGCGGTTAGCCCCGTCGCGTTGACGGCCGCGTGGATCGGAATAGGGCGCGAGGCCCGCGGAGACGTGGCAGCAGCGCTTGAAGCGTGCGAGAACCTGGTGCAAGTCAATCGACCGCTTGGCGAGCAATTGTGGTCGGTGTTGGTGGCTTCATTGGACGGTGACGGAGTCAAATCACCGAATGATCTTAGCGCTCTCGCACGGGTTTCTGCTGAAAAATTATCTATTCCTGTAGTGGAGATCGAGCCCGAAAGCAGTGTTCCTCGGGCTGACAACGGAGGAGACTCCGGACTTAGAAACGCAGCATCGAGAGCCAGTTTTCAGGACGTGGTGAGCTTGCCCACACGCGCAACCCCATTGCAAATCGTGCATTTCGTCAGGAGGTGGCGGGAGAGTGCAAATCCGGACCCGGATCGCGTGGTCAACTCCGTGGGATGGCGGCTTGTCGAGATGATTGAGGAAGGCCAGGAAGGAGCCGCTCAAAGAACCATTCAACGTCTCGCCAGAGACACCTCAACTTGGGACAAGCATACGCTCTTGCCAGGTCTCGCGGAGGGATTGAAGCGTCATGGAAAGTTGCGCTTAGCCGCGCTTACCAGCACCTATGCCTACACGAGAAGTGGAGACGGTTGGCGACGTTTCGCAGGCACGAAAGGTGAGGAACGTTTCAAAGCAGCGCTTGAAGCAAACGAAGATACGGCTTGGTCGACCCTCGCGGACGAGGTGGGTGAAGCGATTGCCGATGGTGGTCAGTATGGGGTAACGACACACTTGATCGAACTTCTAGCGGGAATGGGACGATCAAACGATGCTTTTGCTGCGTGGGGCGCGGCTTTCGGGGCGATAAGTTACAGGCTGCCATCAGTCGGGCAGCGAGACTCGATCCGCATTGTTTACGACGAAGAATGTGAAAACAGTACGGAAATGCTTTGGTCAGCGATGATCATGCGTATGAACTCAGCTCCTCATCAGGAGAAGCGGGCGGCCGCTCTCGCTGTTTTCCTTGGCATCCGATACGACGCGACGGCTTTTTCAGCGGCCTTGAAGTTTGCTTTATCACACGATGTCCTGGTCTCCACGCTCACGCTCGTCTTGCAACTAGTGGAGCTATACGAGCAGGCCCCGTATGAAGTGACAAGCGGTGCAATAGCGGAACTGCAGGCCGCTGCCTCCATGCCCTTTGTCACCGCTCGCGTGCTTGCACGGAGTCTTCTCGATCGTGCTGGGGTTGTGGTCGCGATGCCTCCATCGTCAGAACCAGGCGTTGCACTCATTTCTGAAGAACAAGCTGCCGAGATCGAAGCGGGAGTTGGCCGCGCCCGACTGTCGAAAGCGACTGAAATATGGCCCGATTTCGTGGGGCTCTTCGGAACTTGTTTCGAAGCCGCGCGTGCCTCTGATGAGATGAAAGCTCAGATGGAACGTACGGTCAGGCGGCTCGGTCCGCGACGAGAAGGACGTCGTCTGGCATTGTGGACTCCGGCCGATGAGCAGATCGAGCGTTGCTTGCAGACGACTGGCTCAGGTGTGCGTGCTGCTCTTGCCAAACATGGAGTTCTTGATCCTGATGTGGAGGGAGTCTTAGGCCGCAGTTTCTTGGGTAAGGTAGACCTCGGTATTCGAATTTCTCTAAGCCGAACTGTTCGCCCTACCTATTTGCAGTCGCCAAGCACGGCGGGTGATGGAACAACTGTCTCACCGCCGATCACCGTAGACCGTGGACAATTTGCAGGCTGGATCGTTCTTGCGCAGCGGGAAACGCAGCTCCAAATCGGGGATGGATACAATCACCCGGTAACAGTGAAACGCGTCCTGCACGCAGGCGTGGTTTTCAGGGAATGGAAGGACGATGGTGGCTTGCCTCTCGGATACCCGTACGCCAAGATGTGGCAACCCGCAGCGTGGAAGACGACCGGAGTGCCAGACTCGTTCGGCGGCCCGATTGCCGCTTTGGGATTGGAGAGAGATGCATTCTCTCGAATCGAATTTCTCGCGCCTCATCCAGTGATTTTGGTTACTAACAGCCTTGATCTAGCGCCAACCGAACGGGGCCTCATGTTTGTCGACTCGGCAGCCTCTCCGGCAGTGATCTGCGTTAATTGGCAGCGGAAGCTAATCGGAGAAGAAAATCTCGCGGACATTGAGCCGACACAGTATGGAATGTCGCTCTTTGCTAGACCAGATGTGTTTGAAGCCGTATCGGCGATAGCCCTGCATCCTTCTTGCTACGTGACGATCGTGAGCACCGATGCGCCTGACGAATAAAACTCTTGGGCTGAGCTATCTTTAATTATATGGGTCGAACTTACTAGCTTTCGTTCCAGTAAGAGTGCTGCCGAACTGACGCCTAGTCAGTGGCGCGGGCACCGACAACCCGCTCCGAACGCAGGAAAATCGGGCCTTCCAACGCTGCCGCGCCTGATACCACGGCTTCGTGTCCGCGTGGTGTCCGAGCCGGACGAGGTTTCGAGGCGTTCGCGGCGTTTTTAACACCACGGTTACTAGCGTTCGCCGGCATTCTGGGTTATCTATCAGCCGTGAGCCTTTCAACTTTTGTCGAGCGCAAAGATGTGAAGGAGTATCTGCGGCTCAACGTCCCGAAACCCTGGTTCATGGTGAAAGCGGAGATCAAAGCGCCGCCGCTCACGACGAGCTACGGATGGACCGGGACTGCGTTCGACTACGCGATGCGCTTCTACCTCCAGAAAATCAACCGCTGCGCGAAGGCGAGGCGCTGGCTTGCGGAGGAGAGCGCCGCGATGGTCCGCGCGAGCGGCGAGAGCGCACGCACTAAGAAGCGCGTTCGGACCATCGTCGAGACTGCGAAGGATTGCCTGCGCTCGTACCTCAAGAATCGCCGCGACCAAAGGCCGGGCGATGAACTGATTTGTGCCGCGACAAATCTCGCGCAACTCGACCTCGTCTATCGCATCGGCCTGCTGGACTTGCAGCCCATCAAGAAACCGATGGTGGAGGACATCGGCAATATGCTTGCCCTAGTGCGGCCCGAGGACTTTCGCGCCAAACGAACATGCCTGCAAACCCGACATTTGGCGATGCCTCCGTGCTGGTCGGCGGCGCGGACGGCGACGTGTTCATCGACGGCACGCTTGTGGACCTCAAGGTGAACAAGAATCTAGAACTGGGACGTGACATCTTCAACCAACTCCTTGGGTACTACTGCCTGTCCTGCATCGGCGGAATGGACGGGTGCCGCGGAATGGTCGCTTGCGTAGCCGTCTACTTCGCTCGCTTCGGAATTCTCCACCGGATCCCAGTCGCCTCCTTTGTCGAGAGAACCCGCCTTCATGGGCTCCTCAAGTGGTTTGAAGCCACTGCGAATCATAGTGTTAGCAAAATGTGACCGTTTGTGGGTAAGTTTGCGATTGCTAACTAGGGTCGCAGCGCAAGTATTTCTAAAGAAGTCAGTCTCTCTAAATGCGTGAAAAACGGAAAAGAATGGCTGACTGTCGGTCAGCACGGAGGCTACAGATTTCCGGCGATTATGCCAGCGCGATGTGCCTGAGGTGTGTCATTCTCTCAAAGGCTCAATCAGAGGGCCCATAAACATCTGTTTGTGGGCAGCAAAAACGGCACTGCCCCGCTCATGCAGTTTCAACCGTTTGCCGTGACAAGCGGCGATGGGTTTTTGGGCAAAGTGAAGAGGCGCCCGGCTTACGACTAGCTAAATAAGTGTAATCGCGATTTATCGTAAATGATGTCTTAGCCACGGGCCGCTAAACTCTTAGCACAGCACCTACGTTCTCCGTCAGCAGCGTTTGCAGTTCCGAGAGTTGTTCCGCGCTCAAAGCACGTTTTGGGATGATAGCGCACTGCACAGGGGACGAGCAGAGCAGGATTTGATTCTTGGTTTCCATCCAGCGCATATACGTTTTCCACTCCACTGCACTCGATCCTCCATTCCACTGCCAATTAACCCCATTGCTGTCAAGCGACGCTGTTCGCTGTCCCTGTACTGACGGTTGCTTGGATTGTGTCCGGGCGAGCCACCACGGAGAGCCCCAAAGCAAAAACGCCCACAGCAGGACAAAGAAGAGCAATCGGGCCAAGTTCAACACGAGCTTCGGGGCGGGAGACGTGAAAAGCGAAAACACAATCAAAAGGCCCAAAACCGGGAGGCTTGCTCGAAAAACCCACTTTGCCCACTTCTTACGATTACGAATCGCGATCATTGAGTCGAAATAGTCGCGCTGCGTTAGCGCGTAGGTGATTTTCATGCCTGCGATTGTACGCGAGGGTGGTTGTTGCCAACAGCCTTTGTGCTCAAGTCCCGTTCCGTAACGTAATAAGCCCGCCCAACAGGCCTCCCAACGTCGCCACAATCGCGGACATGCCGTAAGACAGAGGCTCTCTGATTGTCAAAGGGAAAAAGGAAAGAAAGTGAACATCAATGAACGTGATTACCCAGAAAATCGCGAAAGCAATTATGAAATTGCGCTTTCTCTCTGACACCACATCAGTGTCTCGCCGGGCCGCTCATTCGGTCAACGGATGTTAACAGGCCATTTCACTCAAATCCCCCGCGCACGGCCAGATGAGTGAAATCGCGATTTTGCAACAGCCTCAAGGGACAAAGTTTGCCATGTCTGCAGAGTGGTCTTCAGGAGGTTCCTTCTCTCCTGCCTGACGCGGGGGCCGGAGCAGGAGACTGAGGCCATAAAGTAACAGCCCCGCGAGTACAAACATCGCGAAAAGGGCACCGAACTTCAGAACGAGAAAGCCGAGCGTCTGAGGGAAATCGTAACCCCGCCGAAGAGCGACGATGATGTATGAACCGGTTATACCGAGAACAATCCCAAGCCATAAAAAGTTCATCCAGCGCGGAACCCGATGCCTGGGCATTTTGATCCTCAGGAAAACCCAGGAGATTATATAGCTGTGCGTTCCCGACCTGGGGCTGATTGTCGAGAACAGGCCATTTCACTCAAATCCCCTCAGGGAAGGCAGATGAGTGTAATCGCGATTTTGCGACAGTTGTCCTTGCGGTGACCCGTTCACATTGACAGCTGCTCCCATTGGGCGCATACTGTTGCGCCAATTACAGTCCCGGCCCGGCTTGCCATAGGCGAGGAGAGGAAATCATGAAACACAAACCCTTGTTCGGCAGACTGCTGATTCTGGCTTTGTTCATAACGTTTGTACCTGCGGCACTGGCCAGCAGCACATGGTATGTCAACGGTGTCAATGGGAATGACGACAACAACTGTCAAACACCCCAGAACGCTTGCAAAACCATCGACCACGCCATCTCGCTCGCTTCGTCGGGCGATTCCATCATGGTCGCCCCAGCCATCTATAGAGAGACTCTCACTATTAACTTCAGCCTGAAGATCGTCGGCTCGAATGCAAAGACGACGATTATTGATGGCGGAGGGATCGACACTGTAATCCATGTCCCTCGTAGGAGCGCAAGCGTCGTTCTCTCTGCGCTGACGATTCGCGACGGAAGCACGGGTATCGTCAGCTATGGGGCGCTGGCAGCTGACGACATTACCATCAGTGGTAATTCTCCCCGTGGTGGCATCGAGAACGATGGCACGATGATGCTTGACCACAGCACCATCAGTGGCAATACCGCTAACGGGGGGTCCTTCAGCGCGGGTGGCGGCGTCAACAACGGCGGCATGCTGACGATTAACAACAGCACTATCAGCGAAAACATCGCAAAGGGGACCTACGTCTGCGGCGGCGGTGTTTTCAATGACGGGACGACGCTAACAATCACTAACAGCACCCTCGACGGCAATCAAGCGAGCGGCGATATTAATAGCGCTGGCGGCGGCATCAACAGCGTGGACGGCGCGCTGGTGCTCAACAACAGCACTCTTAGTGGAAATGTCGCCACTGCTACTGGGTCCGGCTACGGGAGCGGCATTGCCAACGGGCGCTGCTTTGTAGACGGCTCCGCCTCCTTCTCAGTGACACTCCAGAACAGCATTATTGCGAACAGCAAAGGTGGAAACTGCTACGGGCCAATGACCTCAAACGGCTACAACCTGAGCAGCGATGACACTTGCCACTTCAAGAGTGCCGGAGATCTGAACAATACCCATCCCGAACTCGGACCATTGAAGAACAATGGTGGACCGACGAAGACCAAGGCAGAACTCCTGGGAAGCCCGACAATCGATGCCGGTAATCCGAGCGGTTGCACCGACAGTCGGGGTCATCTTCTCAAGACCGACCAGCGTGGCGAGCCCCGTCCCGGCAAGTATAAACATGACAAACGCTGCGACATGGGCGCGTTCGAGCGGCAGAGCGACTAGAAGTGCGGCACGCCAATTGTCGCGTTCGCCCGTAACTTCCGAAATCAGACCATTTCACTCAAATCCCCTCAGGGAAGGCAGATGAGTGTAATCGCGATTTTACGCCAATTACCGACGCTCCTATAATCCCTGAGTGGCCGAGCGCACCAACGACAAACCTGCACTGAAACCCGTCCAAGGCTACGCTCAGATGCGTGAACGCGGTTCCGAGGCTGACTGGTTCCCGGTTGACTTTCTGGTCTACTACGAGCTGAGCCAAATCAGGGCCTTCGCATACGTTCGTAGAAAAGACGGGGTCGATATACCTGACGGCGAGTATGACGTGCGAGAGGGCGAAGACGAACGCCGCCGCAAGTGGAAAAAGTGGAACGGCGAGTGGCAAGTGAAATGGCGTCACAGGTGGAGTCGCAAGGGTCAATGAGCGTTATAGGGATTTCACAACAGTTACGCTCCCCCGTTCGGAATTCACACTTGTGTGAGCACAGTAAAGCGCGAGCTTTTACCGATGGGCCCACACAGCGTAGAGCGCAAAACCGAAGAACAACAAACATGCGACTGAGAGCCCGGCATCTACTTCCCAACTTTGCTGACCACCGGTTTCACGACGCCGTCTCAACGCCGATCTGCCAGACCTTATGGAAAGGAATCCGAAGAAGCATGCAGCTAAGGAAACCGCTATATTTCCTGGATATTCGCTACCGATCGGTCCACCCAACATACACACGAAGAAGAGCGCGAGTTTGATTGCGATGGGCAAGGTCAAGATGATAAATCTGCGCGGGTTTCCGCTCAACTGTCGAAACCAGGCGATTACACTCAAAACCCCTCTCGGGACTGTTGTTGTTGTTACTTGCAGGTGTTCTTGGCAAGCCAACTAGCAGGGAAACCTGGAGTAATTTCAATCGCGTTAGGTGGGCCGCCGACGCGTCGATCATAATTTCCTGTCCGCTTGAGAAGATATTCCAGCCATCTGACGTTGCGTTCCTTGGCCGGAATCGTCTTGGACATTCGACGCCAGTCGGCGTCAACGTCCTTGGCTCTGCTGGTGTCCCGTTCGAGTAATTCCTGTGTAATCGACTCAAACGCATATGGTATTTCCCTGGGGGGATATTCCCTAACCTCGTATTGCAACGGTTGAGGAATCGTGGCTATAAACCAAATAGGAACATAGAAGACCGCAAGTCTGCCTTGAGACGTCTGTCCCGCGAATATTCCCACTAGGATGTACTCGGCACTGTTAACAAACCCTTGCACCCGTTTAGAATCCGCCCGATACCAAGTGCGAAAGTCTTCCGTCACTCGACTGCCCCAAACGTCCGCGACCTTGCGCAGATCATGATCAGGCACACTCGCAAAGGCGGTGCGTGCTTCCTCCCTCGCGTCCCACTCTGGAACAGGATCATGCTGCGAGTTGTGTTTGTACTCCGCCGTACCCTTGGTCGAAAAAACCACCCGCTTGTCCATAACAACCAATTTGCAGTAGTCATCTCGAAACCCGAGTCCTTTCGCATTGTCCACGCCGACTCGGCTATCGGCCACTACGATAATCCGATCCGCCTTGAAGTCCACGATGACGGAGGTGGCCCGCCCGCCCGGAGCGTAACAAAACACAATGACGCAGGCGACAGCCAATGGAACTCGTGCCATGGTTGATCTTATCGCTGGGATCACGGTAATTTCTTAACAGTTTCCCCAAGTGTTCGTAGTTCTGGGACATAACGATCTACGTCACTCAATTCGTTAGTTGAGGTCTGTTCGCTCATTGCCCTGATAAATGCGTCCATCTCGTTGTGGTTCATACTTTGCGGTCCTATTCGATTTATGATCGCGCCGCGAATATTTTTCACGTCATCCAAACAGCAGGTGCGAAAATCCCCATAGAACCAAAAGCGTAAGGTGTCGTTATCTCCGTGGGGCACAGATGACGCCATCTGATCAATGGTTTTGCTTACCATTGATTCCAATTGATCAGCTTCTTTTATTGCTATATCACCTAGCTGTGCATTGGAAAGATTGCGGTACACATCATCGGGAACCACCAAAATCGCCAGTTTGCGAATCGTGTCAGCAATCTCTCGAATGAAGAAATCAGAGTCACCCGACCATGCACTGATCGTCGAATTTGTCACACCATCAAGCGTTGAATCTCGTAATCCTTTACTCGCCAATCCGTCTCGGACGGAGTGAATTTCCCCCTCGAATTTATCGGCAAATAAAGCTCGGGTGAGTTTTACGTATTGACTCGCATTGTCGGTCGCGCCGCCGCCCGGAAAGATCACAAATCCGCCGTGCCCGCGTGATGGGTTCAACTGCGGATCATGTCGCTGGCGATCAGTCAAGAACTCTAGGATATTCAGAGAAAGACGCAATGCTCTTGTCTTGAGGTCCGAAGGTGAAGATTGATTGGCACGATATTCTTGCCGCACAGTGGAAAGCGCACTTATAGACTCTCCCAAACTTGTCGTTTTCTCGAATGTTTGTTGTTCTTGTCTCAAAACTGCGCTGAATTGTGCTCGCTCCATTTGCCGAGCGTAGTATTCGCTATCGTTACTATCCCTCCTGTCTTTAGTGATAGCTCGAATTTCTGCTACGAACAACATAGTCGAGATCAAGAACCAAGCTCCTTCACACGGTTCCACAACGTTCCCAACGCAGACATCACCGAACTTGCCGCGAGGCGCGAGAGCGATTGGATTTGCTGATAGAAAACCAAAAGTGGCATAGCCGGGAATTCTACTCCGCGTGGAGAATCAACGCTGCGTCGCGGGAGTGGCCTTCTATTAGTTTTTCTCAACCGCACGGCTTGGGTTTCTAGATTTTCCGCTGAGATGATGCGGAACAGGTGCACCCATACTTGGGGCCGCCGCAGTACCAGCAAAATTGTTCGTCGGGATTGAAGGCGTCAGCTATACCTGCATTTTGCACATAGCCCGCCTAAAAATAAAAACCGCACATCCGGCAGTAGTTGTGACCTTGTTGCTCGTACCTCGCACAGTGTTCACAGCGTTCTTTCGTTGGCATATGCTCTTAACGTAGAGCAGTGGCGGAAAGAAGTGCAAGCCCATGGAGTTGAGGCGACTCCGGAAAATCTCAGACATCCTGTGAACGACCTTTTTGATCTCAGAACAGAAGGGCGGCGCTCGCAAGAAAACGATGATGAATCCGCCACAGTGAAAGCATCCGACCCTGTAGAAAAAGCGACTGGGCCGGGGATAGAATGTAGCCACGGAGGAGCGGAACATGACCGTCCCGTCTGCGACTCAACACACCTATCCCTACCAGAACGAACCGATTTGGTCCAAATCAGAAAGGCTGATCGCCCGCACAGCCTTCGACGCTGCCCTGGGGCGAGAGCTTTACGAGGTGATTCAGGAAGTAAAGAAGATGGCCAGCCAGATCCAACAATCGTCGGATCTCTGGGACTTGGAAAGTTACCTGACGCAACGTCGTAAGGAGATCGACGGCAAGTACGACTATCGGTATTCGCGACTCACGCACGTCTTTGGGAGACTCCTGCACGAAAACCGACTCCGGGAGGAAGAGCTGCGCGGCTTACGGGAGGACAAGCTGGAGGCGATCCGTTCTTGCGCCGAGTTCCTGGCCCGGATGGACGCGGCATGACTGGGTTTTGAGCGCTATGGCCTGGTTGCAACAGTTGTACAATCCTCACAGTGAAAGCGGCGGTTCAACGCGCCGAGCGTCCTAGCCTGACAGCGCTAATTCACCTGCCGCTGCCGTATTTAGCGACGTTCGGTGGTTTCCTTATTTCTTTGCTGATAGCCGGGGTTGGGCTTATCGGCAACGAGCAGGGTTTTCTTTTTCGTCTCACTAATCGCGTAAGCGGCGAGCCAGTGTGGGCACCGGAAGTCGCAGCTGGACTTCTAATTGGATTGGTCGCTTACGAGCACTTCCCAAGCAGATTGGCATTCTTGTCTTTTGCTGTGCCACCGGCGGATCGAGCGCGAACACCGTGCCGCAGCCACTGCCGTCCTGGCAAGAGCCGGTCCCGCCGTTGAAAGTTGTGCCGTAGAGCTGGCCTGCCTTATCGGTAATCAAGGCAGACGCCGGGTAGTGACCATCATCGGGAGGACCTTGGAAGTCATAAAGCACGCCATAGGTCCAGGCCATCTCACCTATAGCCAATGGCTGCAGGCGGTAGATCGTGCCGGAGAAGCCTGTCCCGCCTCCCGCCGCGCTGCCGTACAAATTGCCTCTGCTGTCCGAACTGACACCAGCCTCGGGACTGAAACCCCCAAAGCCAGCAAAGGGAAAGCTGTGGAGCAGTGTTTCTTTCCACGCGCCGCCCATGCCGTGGCTCAGTTTGAATACGGTACCACTGTCCCGCGTCGGAACCTGGCCGCCCCAGTACGTTGTACCGTACAGGTCGCCATTTGGCCCGAAGATCACTCCGGCGGCTGGATTTCCACCCATGCTGGCATCGGTCCTGAAATGGAGAAGGATTTTCTCCGTCCACGGCGCATGCTTCGTACTCGGTGTCAGTTCAAAAACTGTACCGCAGCCGATGAACGCGTTACCGCCACCGCAATTGTCGGCGGTGTCGCCACCGTATTCTGTTGTGCCGTACAAATCACCCTCGCGGTCGAAGACGAGTCCTCCGTTTGGGGCGGCTCCGTCATCGCCGCTCTTGAACGCGTACAGCACCTTCTCGGCCCATTTGCCACCTTTGGCTTTTGGTGGGCTGACTTCAAACACCGTGCCGCAATACTGGTAGTAGGGCGTATCGCAATTATTGCCATAACCCCCGCCGAACTGCGTCGCGCCATAGAGGTTGCCTGCACTATCAAATGTTAAATCGCCCCAGGGGAAGTATCCATCTTTCCCACTCTGAAAGCTGTGCAGCACTTTCTCGGTCCACTTGCCGCCCTTCTCTTTCGGTGGGATTAACTCAAACACAGTTCCGCAACCGGACCTTCCACCAAATAACTCGCAGGGTCCGCTGCCCCCGTAAGCCGTAGTGCCGTACAGGTTCCCCACCTGGTCGATAATCAACCCGCCTTGCGGAGTGTTGCCGTCGTTGTAGTTCACGCCTTTGAAGACATAGAGCACAGTCTCAGTCCAAGGCTTGCCCTTCTCCGTAGGGGGACTCAGTTCGTAGACGATGCCGCATTGCGCGATGCCCGGACATTGCATCACGCTCGCGCCACCCCAGCCGGTTGCCCCGTATAGATTCCCAGCCGTGTCAAAGACCACCCCACCAACGGGATAAGCCCCGTCATTCGGCAATCCCTGAAAGCTGTACAGCACTTTCTCCTTCCACTCGGCAGATGCGGATAAGGCGAACGTGAGAATAAGAATGAGCGACAGCGGCAGAGAGCCTATTAAGCGGAACCGCTCTTTGTAAGTCATCGCCACAATCTCCCAGCTTTCGCAGGCGCGAACAGCTCGGATTCGGGCCGATATTACATCTGATTGCGTCTGGCGTCCACTGTCCTCATTGTCAACTGGCGTAATAGTGCGCCGTGAAAAGGCGCTGGACTTCAGCGGGTGCAACTCCCGCCCGGAAACTGGTTCGCTCCACCCGGTAGCAATCGAAGCGGCAGCGGAGGCAACGAAGCTGTCGGAGCTTTCGATGGAAAGGGTCGCATGGCGACTCCGCGAGTCTGCAGGCCATAACGTGAGTGAACGCTGAGCAGGCCCCGAAAAAGTAATTGCAGGAGCCGACCTGACTGTTACACAGGGAAGGCCGCTGATGGTGGAGATGGACGAGCGAACAAGCTCCATCGGACCTGCCGGGGTAATGGCGATGGCATGTAGGCATAGGAGACCAGACGCAACACGGGAAGCCCCAGCGGTGATCCTAATAAGGATCAACTGGCAACTCGCGAGAGACCGGCCGGGCCGTGTGGGGTGGCGGAGAGGCTTACAGTACGGATGAAGCCGGGTAATTCCGGGGGAGGGAAGAGGCCTTAGTTAAAGACGAACGCAAGAAGCAACGAAGGACCGAGGGATTGGCGATGAGCCTAACAACTCCATTCAGTGTTCAGAAGTTGCAGACGGCGTTGCACGCAAAAGCGAAGGAAGCGCCCGACTTTCGTTTCTACGCGCTGTACGACAAGGTGTATCGGAGAGATGTTCTGGCATATGCCTACGAACGCTGCAAGGCCAATGGCGGAGCAGCGGGAGTGGATAACCAGACCTTCGAGGACATCGAACTGTATGGCGGGGAACGGTTGGGCGAACTGAGGCAAGAGCTGAACAGTCAGACCTATCAACCGCAACCCGTGCGGCGAGTGTATATACCGAAGCCGGACGGGAAGCAGAGACCGTTAGGAATACCTACAATCCGAGATCGGGTTGTGCAAACGGCGGCAGTGCTGGTACTCGAACCTATCTTCGAGGCCGATCTGCAGCCGGAGCAGTATGCCTATCGGGCGGACCGCAGCGCGTTGGACGCAGTACAGCATGTCCACAAGCTGATCAACACGGGTCATGGGCAGATCGTTGATGCGGATCTCAGCAGCTACTTTGAAAGTGTTCCCCACGCCGAGCTTATGAGATCGGTGGCTCGCCGGGTCGTCGATGGAGCGATGTTGCATCTGATCAAGATGTGGCTGGAAGCTCCGGTCGAAGAAACGGACGAGCGGGGCAACACGCATCGGAGCACGCGCAATCGGGACGAAGGTCGAGGTACTCCGCAAGGATCCCCGATCAGTCCTTTGCTCAGCAATCTGTACATGCGACGATTCGTGCTGGGGTGGAAGAAGCTCGGGCACGAGGAGCGTTGGAAAGCGTACATCGTGAATTATGCCGATGACCTCGTTATCTGCTGCCGCGTCGGTGCCAATCACGCACTAGCCGCGATGCGGACGATGATGTCGAAGCTGAAGCTGACGGTGAACGAGAACAAGACGCGGGTCTGCTGTCTGCCGGAAGAGAAGTTTGATTTTCTGGGTTACACGTTCGGGCGCTGCTATTCGATGAGGAGAGGCCGGGTCTATGTGGGCACGGCTCCATCCAAAACACGGATACAGCGCATCTGTCGCACGATCAGCGACGAGACCGGGCGAGATACCGTCAGGCTGGACCCGAAGACAATGGTGGAAAAGCTCAACCGAATGTTGATTGGCTGGGCCAACTACTTCTGTCTGGGATCGGTCAGCAAAGCCTACCGTGCGGTCGATATACACGCCCGCCGGAGGCTGCGTCGGTGGCTATGCGACAAACACAACGAGCCGCGACCGGGGTACAAGCGTTTTCCGGAAGCGTCTCTGCAATCCGTGTTTGGCTTGGTCCAGTTACCACACCGGACCGCCAGCCTTCCGTGGGCGAGAGCGTGAGTCTTTTCCGAGAGCCGGATGCGGGAAATCTGCCAGTCCGGTTCGATGAGCGGGAACAGGAACCAGGGCCAAGCCAAACCGGATTGAGGTGACGCGGTGAAAGCCCCGTCGAATACCACCGGGAGACTACAGTTACTGCGCCTGTTCTCGACTCTACTCCCGATAGCACTCATTCAGCCTGCGGGCCGGGGATTTGAGTGTAACGGCCTGTTAACGCCAGCCATCCATTAGTGCGATGATTTTCGGAGGGTAAGCCAACATGAGGGCGACCACGAACCCAACCGCAACAAGGGTGACTACGAGATTCATGCCAAAGAGAAGCCACATTCGCTTTCGACCCACAGCCTCCCGCAGTAACACCCGAAGCAGTATTCCATCTACCAGACCAGCAAAAAGCCCTACAGATAGGGCTATGGGAAGCGCCATAAGCAACGAATAGACCGCGACTTTTCCCACCGCCATTGCCGCAAGAGCGAAGGCTGGAACAGCTAGGAATGGCACGGCGGGCACAATGAGCAGGGATGCGGTGCTGCTAAAGAACCAAGTTTTAATAGGTGCCCCTGAATTGAGGTGGCGACAGATCAGAAACCTAGTCACTAGACTGAGGACTGCGTACATCCAGAAGAAGTAGGGATAGTGGTAAATTTTCCAGACCACCAGCCAGTCTACTTGCCGCAGAGGCATCAATATATTCTTCCCTCGTTGCTCTTCTTCCATTAGACACCAGCCACGGCTTTGGAAGGTCGGCAGTGGCTATTTGGCGTAACATCGCGATAACGCTCATTGAGGGTTTTGAGTGTAACGGCCTGGTTACGTCATTTGAGGAATTGCAGCGTTGACGTTCGACCTGAAGAACAGATAATATCCGAGCAACTTCGGGGGGAGGATTTATGAAACGCTCTTCTCGACCACGCGCGACGGTCGACCCACCAAGCGGGTGTATAGTGTGTGCGGCCCTTGAGTTTCGCGGCGAGGTTCCTCGCATCTTCTTCCCTATTAGATGACCCAAGAGCCCGTTTCGTGAACCGCAGATCGGCGGAGGAAAGTCATGCCATGGAAAAGCTCTCATAGGATGCTAAGCAACGCGCTCCAGCTTCTGGTCTTTGGTGCATTGCTAGGTGTGGCAGGGGCCCAGACGGAAAGTGTACTTTACAGCTTCTGTTCCCAAAAACGCTGCGCCGACGGGGACAGTCCCTCTGCTGGGTTGGTCTTCGACCAAAAGGGAAACCTGTACGGGACGACCGCGAATGGCGGAGCTAACGGGTTGTACTACGGCGCCGTATTCAAGCTCACTCCAAAAGGCAAAGAGACAGTGCTCCACAGCTTTTGTGCGCAGACCAACTGCACCGACGGCGAGAATCCCGAAGCGGGGCTGATTTTCGATGCGAAAGGAAACCTGTATGGGACGGCCTCATCGGGTGGCCTCTACTATAACGGATGCAATGTACCTGGATGCGGTACCGTCTTCAAACTCACTCCAGCGGGCCAGGAAACGGTCCTCAACAACTTTGTCGGCTACTATGGGTACGATCCGGTGGCAGGTGTAGTTTTCGACCAGAAAGGAAACCTATATGGGACGACCTACTACGGCGGGGACTACGGAGAGGGCGTCGTATTCAAGCTCGCCCCTGAGGGCAAAGAGATCGTCCTCTACAGTTTCTGTGCGCACGACGGGTCGAACTGCACCGATGGCGCTAATCCCAATGCAGGCCTGGTCCTTGACCAAAAGGGAAACCTCTACGGGACGACCTACACCGGTGGTGCGCTCAACAAATGCCACGGAGTGACTTTGGGCTGTGGCGTCGTGTTCAAAATCACGCCAGAAGGCAAGGAGACCGTCCTCTATGCCTTCTGCTCGCAGGATAACTGCGCCGATGGCGCGAGTCCGTATGGGGGGCTGGTCGTTGACAACAGCGGAAACTTGTATGGAACGACAAACATCGGTGGGGCCCTCAACGAATGCTTCGGATTCTACGATGGCTGTGGCGTCGTGTTCAAAATCACGCCAGAAGGCAAGGAGACGGTACTTCATTCATTCTGTTCCCAGAGCGGCTGCACCGACGGGGCCCTTCCATATGCAGGGCTAGTCTTCGACCAGAAGGGAAACCTGTACGGAACGACATACTTCGGCGGAGCTTACAACTCCAGCTGTATTTACGGATGCGGCGTCGTATTCAAGCTCACCCCAAAAGGTAAGGAGATAACCCTCTATACCTTCTGCTCGCGTGCTAACTGCACCGATGGCTCGAATCCCGAAGCAGGAGTGATCTTGGACCGGAACGGAAATCTTTACGGGACAACCCTGTTCGGCGGCGCGTACAACCCCCGCGCCTGCTCCAACGAAAACGGATACTACGGCTGCGGTACCGTATTCAAGATTACCCCATGATCCGCGTCTGCCGGTCGGAACGGGTGCATCGCGGGTGGAGTTTTGTTCTCGATGAAGAGTAGCAGCGGGGATCGTTTTGAGGAATCGCCCCCGGAGGAAGATTATGCTGTGCAAGACATTTGCCATGGAGCGAAGCGCCATGCTGGTGCTTCTGGTTTTTGGCGTATTGCGGGTTGCGGCATGGGCCCAGACCGAAACTGTCCTTTACACCTTTTGTGCGCAGACCAAATGCACCGACGGGGGAGGGCCTAGCGGACTGGTCTTCGGCCCAAAGGGGGACCTATATGGGACAACCCAATACGGTGGGGCCAATGACTCCTGCAACGACTCTAGCTGCGGTGCCGTGTTCAAGCTCTCTCCAGAAGGCAAGGAGACGGTCCTCTACAGTTTTTGTGGGGAGGCCAACTGTATCGACGGCTACTATCCCGAAGCGGGGGTGGTATTCGATCAGAAGGGAAACCTTTATGGTACAACCGCCTATGGCGGAGCCCACGGAAACGGCGTCGCATTCAAGCTTGCACCGGACGGCCAGTTGACCATCCTCCACCATTTCTGTGCGTGGAACGGCTGTACGGACGGGGGAGTTCCCTATGCAGGGCTGGTCCTCGACGATCAGGGAAACGTGTATGGGACGACCACAAAGGGCGGAGCCTATAACAATAACCTTTGCTATGGTTATGGGTGTGGTGTGGTGTTCAGGATCACGCCAGAAGGAAAATATGTAGTCCTCTACAGCTTTTGTGCGCAGAACAACTGCGTCGATGGAGCGAACCCCTTCGCTGGGCTGGTCTTCGACCCGAAGGGAAACCTGTACGGAACAACCGCGCGGGGCGGTGCTTACAACTCCTCCGGCGTCGTATTCAAGATCACCCCACAAGGCAAGGAGACCGTCCTCTACAGCTTCTGTGCGCAGACCAACTGCGTTGATGGATTCACCCCCGTAGCTGGACTTATCTTCGACTCGAACGGGAATCTATATGGGACAACCGAGGGGGGCGGTACGGCTAGCGGATACGGCACTGTATTCAAGCTCACTCCAAAAGGTAGGGAGAGCGTCCTCTACAGCTTCTGTATACAAAGCTACTGTCCAGATGGAGCGTTTCCCATGGCGGGGGTGGTCCGCGACCAGAAGGGAAATCTGTATGGGACAACCCCTCAAGGCGGAGGCTACAACTTTTACTGTTTCGATGAATGTGGCCTCGTGTTCAAGGTTAGTCCCAAAGGGAAGGAGACAGTCCTTCACATCTTCTGTACGGAGGGCGGGAGCAACTGCACGGATGGCGAGGACCCCGAAGCAGGGCTGGTCTTCGACGGGAAGGGAAACCTGTATGGGACGACGTACAACGGAGGGGCCCACGGTGGCGGTGTCGTATTCAAGCTTACGCCATGATCCCACGTCCGCTATAGAATCCGCAGAAAATGACAACTACGGACGAAAGTGATTACGCCTTGTTTTTTGACCGTCTTGACGAAAAATCGCGATTACGCTCATTGGGACTCAGCCGGGATTTGAGTGTAACGGCCTGGTTGCAACAGTTAAGATGTACGCATGCTCCAATTCGCAGGCCGGGATAATTTGCACTCAGGGGTTCGGTGGAGGGAGTCAAAATGGAAGGAACACAGTTTCGATACGTGATCAAGTTCGTCACGGACATGAACAAAGCGGTAATGTTCTACCGTGACACACTTGGTCTCCAACTTAGGTTCGAATCGCCCGGCTGGAGTGAATTCGCGACGGGCGAAACCACTCTCGCCCTGCACCCGGCTTCCGACAAGAACCCGGCGGGAAAGGTCGAATTCGGGTTCACTGTCGCCGACGTTGAGGCCTTCTACCGGGACATGAGCGCAAAAGGTGTGCTCTTCAGCATTCCGCCAAGGAAGCAGGATTTCGGCGGGTTGCTGGCGCAGTTCGTCGATTCCGAAGGCGCACATTGCAGCGTGGCCGCAAAGGCGGCATAGAACCCATCAGATCAGGGAGAGCCACCGTTCTGAGTGTAATGGCCTGGTTACGTCAGCTATCTTGGCATAGCCCACTTTGCAGGGTAGAGTGCGGTTGTGCGACATCCCAGGTGGGTTGTGCCGGTGTTACTTATAGCCGCAGGCTGCGCAACATTGGCGCAGACCGACTCGCATCCGCCAATGTCTAAAGACCACGTAGTCGTGGTCAGCGTTTTCGACGCGATTTACCCTCCGTTGGCGCGGCAAGCAAGGATAAGTGGTGACGTTGAATTAAAGCTCGGAATCCGACGGGACGGGAGTATTGAATCGGCTGTTGTTGTGAGCGGTCCCCCGATGCTTACGCAGGCAGCGCTGAACAGCGCTCAACGATCCCGGTTTGAGTGTCGAGGATGCGAGGATGAAGTAACGCTCCACTCTCTGGTTTATTCGTTTCAGTTTGCGTCCGTTGCTGACCCTGATTGGCCGTGCCCGGAGCGGAGCGAGCCTCTCGTCACACACTCTGAGAACCAAGTAACCGTCGTAGCGGAACCGGCGCTTGTTTACCCTTACTTTTCATACGTTCGGGCTCGTTCCGCAAAATGTGCTTATCTCTGGCAATGCGGCAGTCGATGGGGTGGCGAGGATTACTACTTCTACCCCGTTCGCTCCCCAAGGTGTCTCGATTTGTGGAACTGTGGCCACCGTCTCCGCGAACCGTTTGCCACCTGCACGCGGTTGCATCGCAAGATTCTTTATTGATAGAGGTGCCGTTTCCTGAGGCACTACGACGGCTCCGAATCGCGGAATGACGGGTCAAAACCAAGTTTCGGGCAGGTTGAGCTGCGCTATAACTGTTGAAACATCCCGATTACGCTCATTGAGGGTTTTGAGCGCTATGGCATGGTTTCGCCAGTCATGGCTTGGCAAGCCAAAAACGGCGTTACAATTCTGAGCATGAGAACGGATGTCTTGCTCGGCGCGCTGCTTTTGTTGGCTACAACTTCCGTCGTCGCTCAAACGGCAACCGGAAGCCGTCTCGCCGATGTCCGGTTCAGAGGTAACGCTCAGCTTGCCGCCGTGGACCTGACTAAATGCGCCCGCGACCTTAAAGCACAGACGTACGAAGGCCCCGAGTGGTCGGGTTCTCTCACGGAACGGGTACGACTCCTGTGCCTTCAAGACAACGGATATTTCAAGGCAGCAGTTAAGACCTCCACCGAACAACTGTCCGACAAGGGGGGCACTCATCAGTTCATCGTCACATTCGACATTGACGCAGGCCCCCAGTACCGCGCTGGCGAGATCAGCTTCAGGAACAATCGTGTCTTTTCCGCCGATGAACTTCGCTCGATGTTTAAGTTGGAATCGGGCGACATCTTTAGCGTCACGAAGATTCGACAAGGCCTGAATCAGATGCACAGGGCCTATGCAGAGCGTCACTACCTCAATTTCACGGCGGTTCCGGGAACGAACGTTGACGACTCGCGTCATGTCATCAGCCTCGTTTTCGACTGCGATGAAGGCGAAGACTTCCGCTAGCCTCGTCAACTATTGAAAAATCCCGATAGCACTAATTTGACCCCGGAGAAGGACTTTTTAGTTGCCGTCAGGCTTTGCTAAAGTGCATCCATCCGTAGGTGAACAGGGCGACGAGCCCAAATCCAATCGCCGAAACAAATAGAGTTGGGATCCAGAAGAGAACGACTCTCAACACCTTGCTTCCTAGCCGACTCGCTGTTAAGAACAAAAAAAAAACGAGATCGCCAGAATCCAGAACAGAGGCGAAAAGAGTGGGTTCCAAAAGCCCCCAGCGATTGCACCCAATCCAGTTGCTTGTTGCCCACCAATACTCTTCAGAACCTGCAAGAACCCCGGCCCGAGCAAAGCGACAAATATCGCTGCCACTCCGCTGAGCACTCCTTTCAGATAAATCACAGCTACGCTCCTCGGCCCGCGCTCGAATCTTACTCCTCGAGGCTCTTTGAGAGGAAATCCTGGCGTAACTGTCGATAAATCCCGATTACGCTCATTGACCTGCAAAAAGGCGAAGAAACAGCGCAAAGTTGTTGAGAACGCCTGGTTACGACCTGTAGCATTGCCCAACAGGCTTGAGCATAATCGGACCGTAAGGTTAGTTTTTCCTGTCGCTTGGGGGCGACGAGGATTGAGGCTAAGGTGTAATCTCAAACACCGTACCTCCAGCTTTCGTACCACCATATGCCGTCGTACCGTAGAGGTTGCCAGCGGCATCGAAGATGAGACCGCCGTAGGGATAGTCCCCGTTTTCGTCATTGAAGCCATGAAGAACCTTTTCTCTCCATCCTTCATTCGCTTGTTTCGTCAACTCGAACACGACACCTATGCCGTAACCCTCATTAGAAGTCGTGCCATACAGATTGCCGCCCTCATCGATGATTAGGCCGGCGTAGGGATAGAACCCCTCTCCATTGAGGTTGAAGTTGTGCAGCACTTTTTCCGTCCAGCCCCCAGCCGTTTTCCGCGTCATCCGAAACACAGTGCCGTAGTTGTAAGCGCCGCCCAAGCGGGTCGTACCGTATAGACTGCCGGCGGCATCGAAGATCAGCCCGGCGTTCGAATAGTACCCATCCTTGCTATTGTTGCGAAAGCTGTGAAGAATCGACTCCCTCCACTCCCCGCCTTCTTTGGGGCTCAACTCGAACACTGTACCCGTCCCGTAAGTGCCGCCCTGAAGCGTCGTACCGTACAGATTGCCGACGGAGTCGAAGATCAAGCTGGCGTACGGCGCATTTCCGTCCTTACCGTCGTAGCTGAAGTTGTGCAGGGTCTTCTCCATCCAGTGCCCATCAGCTTCGCGCATCAACTCGAACACAGTGCCATTGCCTTTGACACCGCCGTAGGCCGCCGTGCCGTATAGATTGCCGGCCGCATCGATAATCAGTCCGGCGTAGGGCCAGATCCCATCCTCATAGTTATCGTTAAAATTATGCAGCACCTTCTCAGTCCAGGTCCCAGCCTTTTGGTGCGTTAACTCGAACACAGTACCGTAATCGTAAACCCCACCATACAAGGTCGTCCCGTAGAGATTGCCGGCGGTATCGAAAATCAGTCCGGCGTAGGGATGGTTGCCGTCCTTGTCGTCGTTCCTGAAGCTATACAGGATCTTCTCCGTCCAACCGCCGCCGGCTTTGGGTGTCAACTCAAACACCGATCCGCAGCCAACCCCATTGTCTCCGCACGAACCGCTCCCACCATAGGAAGTCGTGCCATAAAGATTTCCGGCAGCATCGAAGACCAGGGTGGCGAGGGGATAGTGGCCATCTGTGCCGGTAACGTCGAAGTTATGCAACACCTTTTCCTGTGGACTTCCCCAGGCGCTTGAGACGAGTAGAAGAACTATAAAGACCACTGACTGCGCCCCCGCGCCGATAGACATTTTCGGACCTCTCACGCTGTATCCTCCTTGACTCGGCCCGTGGCCATCGACAAAGTTCTTGATAAAAGTAAACGGATTTGCCTCAGCAGGAAGCAACTGGCGTCCGAGATGGCACAAATCTCGCCAAGCCAAACGACCCGAGTCTACACCCGAATCCTCTATTTCGTTAGCAACTCTTTCGAGAATGGGGGAGGGAGCATTTTGCCGTCGCTATACACAAGCCCGTCAAAGTGTTGTGGGGTTGGTGTATGACGACGGCAAAAGTCCCCCCCTCGTTTCCGATTACCAGGGTGACAACAAATGGACATCCGTGGGGAGTACAAATCGGGGATTTGAGTGTAATGGCGTAACCCCGCCGAAGAGCGACGATGATGTATGAACCGGTTATACCGAGAACAATCCCAAGCCATAAAAAGTTCATCCAGCGCGGAACCCGATGCCTGGGCATTTTGATC
>Ga0206956_1012_pt1 | contig 69921 bp, 50 predicted proteins | sample Alteio_BWOrgHeat_35_FD_153252 | JGI IMG/M metagenome (GOLD analysis project Ga0206956, IMG submission 153252) | Enriched cells from forest soil in Barre Woods Harvard Forest LTER site, Petersham, Massachusetts, United States -... | ecosystem: Environmental > Terrestrial > Soil > Temperate forest >...
ACGCCGACATCGGCTTGAGCCAGTGCGGGGGCGTCATTCGTGCCATCGCCAGTCATCGCGACCAGCTTGCCTTGCTTCTGCTCGCCACGTATCAGGTCCATTTTGTCTTTAGGAGTCGCCTCCGCAAGAAAGTCGTCTACGCCGGCTTCGCGCGCGATGGCGGCTGCGGTCAGCGGATTGTCTCCGGTAATCATCACGGTTTTGATTCCCATGGCGCGAAGCTGATCGAAGCGCTCGCGCATTCCACCTTTCACGATGTCCTTGAGGTGAATCACGCCGAGAGCTCGGCGATTCTCGGCGACCACCAGCGGCGTTCCACCCGATCGCGCCACAGTTTCCACCGCAACTTGAACTTCCTTGGGGAGAACGGTGCCATGTTGCGCGAGATATTTCGAAATGGCATCGACCGCGCCCTTGCGAATCTCGCGGCCATCCATGTCGACGCCCGACATGCGGGTTTGCGCCGTGAACGGAATGAATGTAGCTTCCTGCGAGGCCAATTCCCTGCCCCGAAGACCGTAGCTTTCCTTAGCAAGAACAACGATGGAACGGCCTTCCGGAGTTTCATCTGCCAACGAAGAAAGCTGGGCTGCGTCTGCCATCTGCGCCGCAGTAATCCCCGGCGCAGCTATGAACTCCGATGCCTGCCGGTTTCCCAGAGTAATGGTTCCAGTTTTGTCGAGCAGAAGGGTGTTAACGTCGCCGGCAGCTTCGACGGCGCGCCCAGACATGGCCAACACGTTGTGTTGCACCAGGCGATCCATGCCTGCAATTCCAATGGCGGAGAGGAGCCCGCCGATGGTCGTTGGAATCAGACATACCAGCAAAGAGACCAAGACGAATACGGTTTGGGGCGAACCGGAATAAATTGCGAAGGGCTGCAGTGTGACAACGGCCAACAAAAAGATAATCGTCAGGCCAGCCAGCAGAATGTTCAGCGCAATTTCGTTCGGCGTCTTCTGGCGCTCTGCTCCTTCTACGAGGGCGATCATGCGATCAAGAAAAGTCTCGCCCGGATTCGACGTGATCTTGATTTTCAGCCAGTCCGAGAGCACTCGCGTGCCGCCGGTCACGGCTGAGCGATCGCCGCCAGCTTCTCGAATTACGGGCGCAGATTCTCCGGTGATTGCGGATTCGTCTACGGAAGCCACGCCCTCGAGAATTTCTCCATCGCTGGGGATGAATTCGTTAGCGACAACTTTTACCAAATCGCCGGAACGCAATTTGGAACTGGCAATCTGTACAATCTTGCCATCGGGCAGCAAGCGATTGGCAATGGTCTCGGCACGGGCTTTACGCAAAGAGTCAGCTTGGGCTTTACCCCGGCCTTCCGCCATGGCCTCGGCAAAATTGGCGAACAACACGGTGAACCACAACCAGAGCGTGATCTGGAGGTTAAAGCCGAACGCTCCCTGATTCTTGAGCACATCGCGAATTAACAGAATCGTCGTGGCCACACTGCCGACCTCGACCACGAACATCACCGGATTCTTCATCATGTTCCGCGGATCCAACTTCACCAGGGAATCCCAAAGCGCACGGCGCACGATGTTCATGTCCCAAATGGATTTCGATTTCCTATCTGCCATAGTTCCTCAGAAAGTCTTGCCGGCCGACATCAACAGGTGCTCAAGAATCGGACCCAAGCTGAGTGCGGGGAAAAAAGTCAGGGCTCCGACGATCAGAATTACACCAACCAAAAGCACACTGAACAACGGCGTGGTCACTGGAAAAGTACCCAGCGACGGCGGGACGTATTTCTTTTTGGCCAAATTGCCAGCGATGGCCAGCATGGGAATGATCATGAAGAATCGGCCGATGAGCATGGTCATTGCGCCCGAGGTGTTGTACCAAAGAGTGTTTCCGTTCAGTCCGCCGAAGGCGGAGCCGTTGTTGCCGGCCATGGAAGTGAAGGCATACAGGATTTGCGTCAGGCCGTGAGGGCCTGGATTGCTTATGCTCGACGTGCCAAAGCCCTGCACGGATGAGATGGCCGCGAGCGCCAGAATTACCAGGGGAAAAACTAAGGTGACCAGCATGGCCATCTTCACGTCGTAGGCTTCGATCTTCTTGCCTAGATATTCGGGCGTGCGGCCAACCATCAGTCCTGCGATGAACACGGCGAGAACAACATAGATCAAAATGCCGTAGAGCCCAGCGCCTACGCCTCCGAAAACGGTTTCGCTGAGCATGATGTTGGCCAGAGGAACCATTCCTCCGAGCGGTGTGTACGAATCGTGCCAACCGTTGATCGCTCCGCAACTCGCGTCGGTCGTAACGGTGGCAAAGAGAGCGGAGTCGGCAATGCCAAAGCGAACCTCTTTGCCTTCCATGTTTCCACCAGGCTGGGTCGCACTCACTTGCTGATCCGCGCCTTTGAGCAAAGGATTGCCACGGGCCTCGCCCCAATACGCGGTTGTGACTCCGCACAGGAATAGGAACGCCATGGCCGCCCACACTGCCCATCCATGACGTTGCGATCCAGTCATGCGGCCGAGTGTGTAGGTGAGGCCTGCGGGGATGACAAAAATGGAAAGCATCTGCAGATAATTACTGAGCGGCGTGGGATTCTCGAATGGATGTGCGCTGTTCGCATTAAAAAAACCGCCGCCATTCGTGCCCAGCATCTTAATGGCTTCCTGGGACGCGACCGGACCCTGCGCAATGGTCTGATCGGTAACCGTGTCCATCACCGGCTTGCCCTCGGGGCTGACTACGGGCTTTCCATCCGCGCCTGTCTTCTGAACCTGCTGCGACTCGACCAACTCGACCGTGTCGTAGGGCTTCAGGTTCTGCACGACGCCCTGGGAAACCAAAGCGAGAGCGTAGACGATGCACATGGGCAGGAGCAGCCAGAGTGTGGCGCGAGTCATGTCCACCCAGAAGTTGCCGATAGTTTCTTTTTCCCGCCGCGCAATTCCGCGAACGAACGCGATAGCCAGGGCGATGCCAACCGCTGCCGATGTGAAGTTGTGATATGCGAGCCCGGCCATTTGAGTGAGATAGCTCATCGTGGCCTCACCCGCGTAGTTCTGCCAGTTGGTGTTGGTGGTGAAAGAAGCAGCAGTGTTGAAGGCCAGATCTTGAACGACTGCGCCGAACTTCTGCGGATTCCACGGCAGCCACTGCTGAACTCGCTCAATCAGGTAGAGAAGCAGCATGGAAACGCCGCTGAACATCAGCATGGAGACGGCATATTCCGTCCAGCGCATCTCGTGATTCTCATCGACTCCGGTCACGCGATAGAGCAAACGCTCGACTGGCCGAGCAACCGGATCAAAGAATGTGCGTTCGCGATTGAACACCCGGGCCATGAATATGCCCAGCGGCTTTGTGACCGCTAAGATCAGCACCAAAAACAGAAAGATTTGAAACCAGCCATTTACTGTCATCAAAACTTCTCCGGCATCAATAGCGCGTAAAGCAGATAGACCATCAGCAAGACGCAGACAGCCAGCATGAGGATCGATTCAAGACTCATAAAGATTTCACCTCAGCGAATCCGATCGCAGAAACGCACATAAGCCAATGCAATAGCGAAAAACGCCAGCGTAACAACTATGAAAATGATGTCCTTCATAAACGACCTTCCTTACTCGAACTCACCACGCGCCGTCCTTACGGCCCCACCACCAGACCAGCCCAAGGGTCGCTGTATTCTGTTGTTTGCTCAACACGCCCTGGGTCTGGGTCAGGAACGAGGGCTGATTCGAGAAGTCGCGACGCCATTCGTAGCGCATCAGGAAACCATCCGCGACGTTATAGTCAAAGGTCGCAGTCGTTTCCTTTAGCGCTTGAGTCAAGCCACTGAATAGGCCTCCGCGATCGGACATATATTCTGCACGACCGGCCAATGCGAATTTGGGGGAGAGCTGATATTTCACATAGGCCGCGCCTCCATCGTCATGCGACGGTGCCGACGATTCTCCAGGCGCGGAATTTCTCCACAGCCGTTCTATTACGTAATCACCCTCGATGGCCAGGGTGAGCTTCGGCGTAGTTTGCCAGCTTATGTAGCTATCAAAAGTGTGAAGGCGGCCGTTTGGTGCGGGATCAATCGGCGCGAAGCTGAGGCCAGGCTGTACCGGAATCGGGCTCGTCGCCGGGACGCTGATCCGATCGGGATGCTCTTGACCCAGGTAGTAATTCATCGTCCAAGAAATCGTTTTGCGTGGGGTCGCCGTAAAGCCGAACAACTCATCTTTAAAACTGTTGGTGGGTTCGACTTGATTGGTGCCGTTAATCAGCCAGTAGTTCAGGGAAAACTTATCGTTGATCGGGTAACTGGTACGGAATCCCATGTGGTAGAAGGGCAGAAAGTTGAACCAGTAGGACCGCGAATAGTTCATCTGGTCTTTGGTGTAATTCCCTTCGATCCCTATGGAACTGGCGAATTTTCCGAAGTCGATATTCAGGCCGTGGCCGAGTGGAACAACATAGGTGCCATAAGCCTGAAAGATGTTCCGATAAATGTCTGGGCGAGGTTCATTCGTCGGGTTGCCTTGCAGCGTATCCGTGGCCTGGCCAAATTGAAGGTCGAGACGACCGCCAAAGCGGCGTCCGTCGGCAACGTCCGGCGGATGATCAAAGATGACGCTGGCCTGATTCAAGCTGAAACTGTTGCTGAGAACGTCATACGCGCGCAGCAGATTGACCCGCCCGATGGGAGCGTTGAAGTTGTATTCGTAATATCCATCGAGCCCGATGTTGATGGTCGTGTCACGCAGAAAGTCGAGACTCTTTCTATCTTGTGGAGTGATCGTCGATTGCTCGACGGAAGCGGATTGCGGCTGCGATCCTGAAGTTAACTGCGCGTTGGGAGGGTCTTGCGCGCCGTTTGCCGTCTGCGAATTTGTCTGCAGTTCTTTCACGATGCGCTTTAACTCGGCTACTTCAGCTTCGAGTTCGCCTACTCGCTGTTGGAGCCCTTCGCTGGTTGAGGCTTTGGCGGGAGCATCCGTTGACGTAGCCGCTGCGTGATTTTGTGCAAGTAGCGCCGATGAATATGGGAACCCGATCATTAGTAGCACCAGCATGCTTTCAGCAAACCTGTGCGACACACAGACACTAAGGGCAACAGCCACTCTCGATGAAGTCATGGTCCTCGCTCCTGTCAGAAAAATCGCGCCAGAAGCGATAGATACTAAAACTTGACCAGGATTGCCAGATCAAACCGATTCTCATCCTTCACCAGGTCGGGAGACCATCCGGGCACGGTCGACCCCGGCGCACCAGTATTGCCGCCCGGCGGCGTAATGCCACCCTTCCCCGAGAAATAAGGCACGTTCGCCGCGCGATGATCGAACTCCCAGCGGAACGTGATGTACTGGCTGGGCATGTAGTCGAACGTGCCAGACATATCCCACGCCTTATACGGGTCACCGGGATTCTCAGTGAAGTAGGGCGTTCCGGACGTAGCTGTTGCGCCATTAATCGGCGGCAACAGCACTAGATACCGTCCGGGATTGTTGATCTTGCCGCCGCCAAGAGTGAAGCCATACAGGTCTTTGTGGAACCAGAGCCGGTTATACAGCATGAAACCCAGGAAGTCCTGCTTGGGGCCTTTTCTGCTGTTGGTGTCGCAGCTCACGCCACCGCCATGTTCGCATCCCATATCACCGGTCAGTGAGAAAGCAGCTTTGTCCAACAACCGCTCCGGGTGGTCGTAATATTTCATTTCAACGCTGTCGTCGGTGTGGTAGCGTACACGGCCCGGAGTGTTCAGGGCATCTTCCCCCAACGCGTACTGATTTCCGAGAACGGACAGCCATCCGTTTGGGCGCCACAAGATTTGGCCGCCCACACCTGGCCTCCCATTGAATCGCCCGTACGATTGCCATCCGTTCACGAACCAGGGTTCGATCTTCAAATGCGCTGTGGGAAAAATCTGCACCCGCACGCCGTTGAAAAACCACGGTGTGTTCGACGAAACATACGATGGCTGATAAGCCCAGTTATCGAAGTTGTAATAACTGAAGAGGCCGATATAAGACACGAAGATCCCGGCATCGACATTGATCCCGTGCAATGCATCGAAGTGGTATCCGCCATACGCTTCGGAAACGTAGCGGTAGGCATCGGCTAGATCCCATTGGCCACGCGCAGGACTGGCGTCGTTACGCGGCGTGGTCGTGGAATACATACCAAACTGCGTCATCAGGCGGGCGCGAACATTGTCAAAATGAAAATCTCCGCCGACGCCAAGTTGCGTGACCTGCACTTCGTTGGAGCGAAAGACCTCGCTGGAACCACCAATCGTGTCATCTTTAGGATGGTTAAGGTCGTAAATGTAGTCGACGTCAGCCCTGATTTCCGGGGTAAAGAATTTCGAATCGAAGGCCGGCGTTTTCGTGCGCGCGTTGCCGTTCAACCAGGTCCAGTCGGCAAAGGCAAACGGGGCTTCCTTAGGCTGTTTTCCCGACGGAGACTCTCGAGGTAGTACTGCTTCTGCTTCAGCTTCAGTTGGCGCGGCAGAAGCAGCCGGAGTAGAAGGCGGCGGTGGCGCGGTCGCCTTTGCGGTCGGAACCACCGTAATCGGCTGCTCTGCTGCCTCATGTTGCTTCAGGGCGAGTTCAAGTTGCTCGATGCGTTTTTTCATGGCAGCAAGCTCTTGTACAATCTCTTGCTCCGATTGTGGGCTTGCGGTCGAAGTCTGGGGCTTAGGCGATACCGAAGTGTCACCTGGAGCATTCGGTGTGTGTTGGCCATGTAGCGGGAGGGTCAATAGCGATGCGGCAATTACAACCAGGGCCGCCCGCTTGCCAGTCTCTACCGCAGATTTCTGTGCATAATTTTTGGAATTCATAACTATTAATTCTCCACGTCGTTGAACTGGGTTGAACTTCGCGAAGTAGATTGTTAGCGATCGCGGCGACAGGCTCTTATTCTCTGTGAGAAGGGCGATTAGAATACGCAGCATGAAAAGCACCGCGCCCGCACACAGAAAAGTGAAGACCAGTTTCATTCTGACCGTCGAGACACAATTGTCAGGAAGATACCGCGAGGTCATTCGACAATCGCCGGCATAAAGATGGGGTAAAGGGTCCGTAAAGGTTTCGTAAAGAAACCAACTTGGAACCGTCCGGCAACTAGCAGCCCCAATCCGCCTCGCCTGGTTTGGCAAAATATTGACGGTTGACTTCGGACTCCGCCGCCAGTTCTAGCAAGGTCAACCGGGCGGCCGCGATCATTAATTTGCGCTCGGTCTGGGGGGCCTGCTCCCACGAAGAGTCAGCTTCCTCGTTTGCCTGACCGTGAAAGTCATGCGCAAGAGCCTCGTGGTAGTGATGAAAAAGTTTCGCTAAGTCTTCGGCGGATACGTTATGAATCGATGACATAATCCTAGCCTTTCAGTATGACTTCCCTTGAAACACTCCATGCAACGTGTTTGCTCTGGAACGCCAGCCTTCGTTTTATTTGGTGGTAGGGCTTTTCTTGCCCAGTACGGGCAAAAATCCGATCAGCAAAAGCAGCATGTTCACGATGGCGAGAACAACCATTATCTTTACTCCCTTGACACAACTGATTGGATAATGAAACCCGTAAGGATTGAATAAAGAGTTCGTAGAATGTTTGTTAGGAGGAATCCGGCTGAAAACAGGGAATTTATTCGCCGGGTTCGAAGCGGTATCCAACCCAGGGTTCGGTTACGATGTAGCGCGGCGAGGATGCTTCCGGTTCAAGCTTCTTGCGTAGTTGGCCCACGAAGACGCGGAGATACTCAATCTGTTCCGAGCTTTGGCCGCCCCAGATTGCGCTGAGCAGTGTTCGATGAGTCACCACTTTGCCGGGGTGGCGAGCGAGATAAACCAGTAGATCAAATTCCTTCGGCGTCAGATGCACCTCCCGGCGACGAACCGCGACCTTGTGGGCCGCCAGATCAATCCGAAAGTCCCCGATTTCAATCAACGATGCTTGTTCGCTCTCCCCCGCGGGAGCGCGGCGCAGATGCGCACGCACGCGCGCCAGCAATTCCTCGATCCCGAACGGCTTGGTGACGTAGTCATCTGCGCCTGCATCCAGGGCTTGAACCTTGGTTCTTTCCTCGCCCTTAACCGAGAGCACGATGAGCGGAATCTTTGTCGAAAGCCGCAAGCGCCGGCACAACTCCAAGCCATCCATATTTGGCATGGAAAGGTCGGTGATCACCAAATCTGGCGTCCAGTCTTTCATGATCTCGAGAGCGGTCTCGCCGTCATTAGCCACGCGAATGTCGTAGCCCTGGCTGGAGAGACTGGTGCGCAGCACGCGCGTGATCTGGGATTCATCGTCCACTACGAGAATACGGCGATGTTCGCTCATGAAGGATTTTAGGAGGGTTCCTGGGTGACGATGTGTACGTCCACGGGAGGAGCATCTCGCAAGAACTTGTTGATGGCGGTGAGGTACAAGTATTTTCTCCATCCGCCCGTGGCCGATCGCCCGAATACAACTTGGGTGACGTGTTTTTCACGAACGAAGTCTGCCACAACTTCGGCCACGCTGCTGCCCTTCAGTTTGGTGATATGGGCGCCCACGTTTTCAGCAAACTGAAGATTCGCCGCCAGCGTCTTCTGATTGGCCTCGTTGTCGTCCTGGCCCAGATCCACATAGACGACATGGAGTTCGCCGCCCATTGCCTGGGCCATGCGGGCGCCGCGAGCGATTAGATATTGCGCTGCAGGATTGGAGCTGATGCAAACCGCGATTCGCTCTCGGACTGCAACCGCTCCGCTGGCCTCGTCCTTTTCGCGATAGGATTCCAGACTCTGATCCACCGCCTGCGCCACCTGACGAAGCGCCAGTTCGCGTAGTGCGATCAGATTTCCCGGCCGAAAGAAATTGCCCAGGGCGCGACCGACTCGGTCGAGCGGATAAATATCTCCACGGCGCATCCGACTCTGCAGTGCCTCGGGAGTGAGGTCCGACATCACCACTTCATCGACGCGTTTGAGCACCCAATCTGGGACGGTCTCGCGCACCGTGATGCCGGTCAAGCTCTGCACCGTCGGCGTCACGCTCTCCAGATGCTGAATGTTCATGGTCGAAAGCACATCAATGCCGGCGTCGAGCAACTCAAGTACATCCTGATATCGCTTGCCGTGTTTGCTGCCTTCCACGTTGGTGTGCGCCAACTCGTCCACCAGAGCGACGCTGGGTTTTCGCGCCAGGATAGCGTCGACGTCCATTTCTTCGAACAACGTGCCTTTGTATTCCAGCTTCTTTCGAGGAACGGCATCGAGCTGGCACGCGAGTTCGGCGGTCGCTTTGCGGCCGTGAGTTTCGATTACTCCAATGACCACGTCCTCGCCGCGTTTATGGCGCCGAATCGCTTCACTCAGCATGCTGAACGTTTTGCCGACGCCTGGTGCATATCCCAAGAAAAGCTTGAACACTCCGCCTTTTTTCGTCGGATCAGCCTCGGCCAGCCATTGTTCGGGAGTTTTAGGCATCGCGGCTATTGTCGTTGAGCGGATCGAAATTGTCGATATTCCTTTATTGCGTGACCGTGATCGCTGATCCCAGTCCGAAGATCAGCTACAATCGGCGACGTGAACCAACCCCGATTCAAGTCGGTCTTGCACTACGTTGCGACGGCAGCTGCCGTGGTGGTTGTTACTTTTGCGTACCACGTCGTGATCAAGGTGAATCCGACCACGGTCGCGCTCACCTTTCTGATTGGCGTATTGATCGTATCTGCGAACTGGGGTTTGCAGCCTGCCGTTTTCATGGCTGTGGTCGCGACTCTAGCCTTCAATTATTATTTTCTTCCTCCGATCGGCACCTTGACCATCGCTGATCCCCAGAATTGGGTCGCCCTGTTTGCTTTTCTGGTCACCGCGATCATCGCCAGCCAGCTGGCCGAGCGAGCCCGCCGAGAGGCGCAGAGCGCCAACGAGCGACGTCGTGAGGCCGAACGCCTCTACAAATTCAGCCAGCAACTTCTTTCCAGCGACAACGTAGTGGAGTTGTTAAATGCCATCCCGCGATACATTGTCGAGGGCTTTGCGGTCAAAGCCGCCGCCATCGCGTTGCCCAACCGCCCGGATGTCTATCGTTCCAGTTCCGCCATCCACGACCTGGAAGTGCACGATCTCCAGTTGGTCTGTATGCGAGGCGAGCCCATGACCGACCCTGAGAAACAGGCAATGTTCATGCCTCTCCGGATGGGAGTTCGAGTGGTGGGCAGCATGGGCATTTCGGGTGCGGCGCTTTCACGCGAAACTATGGAGGCGATGAGCAGCTTGATTGCCATCGCAATCGAACGCGCCGGGGCTGTAGAAAAGCTCAGCCGTGCCGAGGCCGCCCGGGAAAATGAACAACTGCGATCCGTATTGCTCGATTCTGTCACCCACGAATTTCGCACCCCGCTCACCGCGATTAAGGCCTCCGCCACCTCGCTACTCTCCAATCCGGGGCTGGACCCTGCTCAGCGCCTTGAACTCCTGACCGTGATCAACGAAGAAAGTGATCGCTTGAACCGTCTGGTGGGCGAAGCGGCTGAAATGGCGCAACTCGACGCCAACCAGTTCGAACTTCAACTCGGGGCTCGCCCGATCCAGGAGGCTGTCGAGGCAGCTATGGAGAAAGCGAAGCCGGCGCTGGGACAGCATCCAGTCGATGTTCAACTGCCCAGCAACTTGCCTCCGGTTCGAATGGATGAAGGCCGCATCACCGAGGTGATCACTCAGTTGCTGGAAAACGCAGCCAAGTATTCTTCACCTGAATCACCGATTCAAATCACGGGAGAACTGGGGAACCGAATGGTCATGACCAGCGTCGCTGACCGCGGACCTGGAATCGACGATTTCGAGCAAGCGTTGATCTTTGAGAAATTCTATCGTGGCCGTGATCAGCGCTTGCAGGTTCAAGGCACAGGGATGGGCTTGGCGATTGCCAAAGCGATCGTCGAAGCCCACGGCGGCAAGATCGGCGTGACCAGCCAACCCGGCCGCGGATCAGTGTTCTACTTCACCCTGCCCGTGGCCTAGCATTCGGAGCAAGAAAATCCCCGCCTCCGCATTCCACCAGCCCTGCGAAGGCGAGGACTTCCGGTTTACGGCAAGTAGTAGCGGAACGACGTGAAGAACATATTCTCCGTCGCTGAGGGATTTCCGCCTTTGCCGGCCCAGGTATTACGCACGATATAGGAGTACTGCGGTCCCCACTGCACTCTCCCCTTGGGACCTTGGTAAAAGCGATACCAGAACCCGAGCGTACCTTCAATGATGCTCCGCGTATCTCCATTGCAGTTTGACAAGCCTCCGGGATTGAACCCGTTGGTCAGAGGCGTGCCCACCGCTCCGGGAACCGGAATGCTAGCGGTGCCGCCCGTGGGATCGGTGGATGTGGGAGGGGTTGCGACCGTGGTAGTCACAAGAGCGGGAGGCGTTTCTGTATAGCATCCCGAGTTATTGAACAGCGTCGATCCGTAACCGACGCCCTTCCCGCCAGCGACAAATGCAGTCCGGTCTTCATATTCGCCGCCCACATTGGCGTAGACGTCCAACCTTGTGCCGTGGTATTCCATGGTGCCCAGAGCTTGGTAGTTCCTTACCGGAACCAGGACACCATCGGGCCGGACAACCAGATCCGAGAGGCCTGCACTGCCGTACCGCCCAATGCCATTGCCGCCGAGGAAGTGCGCTCCCAAGTCGAAATGCTTGGCGATGGTGCCGCGGATGTTGGCGCCGATACCGCCGTCGAATGCGGAGTTGTTAAAGGCACCCACAGCCGAAGGTTTGGTCGCCGTCCCCAGCGGGTAAATCCGGTCGCGAAAGTCGGTAAAGACGCCAAAGACTTCGAAGTGTCCCCAGCCCGGTTCGAAGGCAAGCTTGCCGATGAAATCAGGTGTGGGATTGTAAGAGTAGTTTGCGGTTGGGTTGTACAGGCCGCTGCTCGCACCTTGTTGGCCAAGCACGAAGTTAGTGCTGCTGCCATGGCCACCGACGGTTGCTTGCGCATCCTCGATCGAGAAAGCCGCCCACGCTTTGTTGCTGATATTCTTGGACACCCGGAAGCCATACTGCCGGGCCCAACTAAAGCCGACGTTGTACTGAGGGTCGATGGTCATCGGCAAGGCTTCGCTGCGGTTGTCTACGCCCTTCTTGGTTTCCGTCACCAGGCTCCACATTTGGCCGCCGGTGAAAGTCCAACCGCTATTCAACGCAGCCTGGGCGAACGCCTGGCGGAGACGAAGCGTATAACTGTTGCTCTGATTGTTGTTCGAGGTAGTTCCAGCCGACAGGAAGTCAGCCTCATAGTAGCTACCGACCTTGGCGCTACCCAGTTTGCCCTCAGTCAACAGCGAAAGACGCGACTGACGGCCGGAGCCAAAGAATTCCGACATGTGACTCTGCACCGAGCCATCAAACGGAATTGAATTGAAAGGTGTATTGATGTCGGCGCCGAGCGCGTGCGAACGCCACACAGTTTCTGCTGCGGCGAAGCCTCCCGGAGTAATTGTGACACCTTTGTAATGGATCGCGAGCGGGCTCTCCATGGCATCCTTGACGTTCTTTTGCGTCTCCTGCAACGAGAGCGCGGTGTTAGTGGCGTTCTGCTTGAGATCGGTCACGTCAGTCTTCACAGACGCCACGTCCTGCTGCTGTTGCGTAGTCTGAGAGGCAGCGGCATCAGCCTTCTGCTGCGCCGCAGCCGCTTCACTTTGCACTTGTCCGACCTGCTGCTGCAACTGCTGGATTTGCGAATCTCGACTCTGCACTTGTTGCGTAAGTTGCTGAATTTGCCTCTGTTGCGCGTCGATCGCCAGCTTCATTTCATTGAGCTGGACCGAAACCGGCGTGGATGTCTTGGCGACCGCCTTTTTCTTGGTAGTCGTGCTGCCTGCGGTCGTAGCTTGTTGTGCCGACGCAGCGATCACGCCGACAACCAGCGCAAACGCCATCGCCAAAGCCATTACGTGCTTCATTTCTCCTCCCGGATTTTGAAGATGACTTCTGAAAAAAACGTGCGCGTCTTCACTTTTTGTATGTATTGTTTGGATTCTGTGAGACTGCTGATGCTAGCGGTGATTTGTTACAGAAGTGTGAATATTGTGTGAACGTCGCGTTAATCCGCTCAAAGATTGCGGTTCCTTCTTGAGAAGTCACGAGGCAAATTGAAACGCTTCCTCGGCAATCTCTCGCGACGCCGATGCCCAACTGGATTGGAGGTTGTGGACGAATCCCCTTACTTTGAACCAGTCACCCGGCCAACCCCCACCACATCCGTCGCCAGTTGTGGCACACTCTTTACTTCAGGAATGTGATGAATATTCTCGAGTTCACCCTTCTGATCGCGGCAGGGTCGTTTTTGGCCGGGCTTCTGGGATCGCTTACCGGTCTCGGCGGCGGAGTCGTCCTTGTCCCCCTGCTTACTCTCTTTTTCAAAGTCGACATTCGCTACGCTATCGGCGCCTCGCTGGTTTCCGTCATCGCTACTTCGTCGGGTGCGGCCGCCGCCTATGTTAAGGAAGGATTCTCCAACATTCGCATTGGCATGTTCCTTGAGATTGCAACCACGTTGGGTGCACTGGCGGGAGCATTTCTGGCGGCGTTCATTTCTACCAAAGCGCTCGCCGTGATCTTCGGTCTGATGTTGCTCTATTCAGCCTATGTTTCGCGCAAGCCGCGGCCCCGCGCTGAACGGAACTTGCCGGCAGATCCCCTCGCCACTCGCTTGCGCATGAACGGAAGCTTCCCCTCGGAAGAAGGCGGGATGCGACAGTACAACGTGCAGCGGATTCCCACGGGTTTCAGCCTCATGTTTGGCGCCGGCGCGCTTTCCGGATTGCTGGGCATCGGTTCCGGGGCGGTAAAGGTCCTTGCTATGGACCAGGCTATGAAAATCCCTTTTAAAGTCTCCACCACCACCAGCAATTTCATGATCGGCGTCACGGCCGCCGCCAGCGCCGGCGTATATCTCAACCGCGGCTACGTCGATCCCGGCCTGGCCATGCCGGTCATGCTTGGCGTCCTGGCCGGTTCCATGCTGGGCGCTCACATTCTGGTGAAGGCCGAGACGAAGGTTTTGCGGCTGGTTTTCAGCATCGTGATCGCCGTACTCGGCGCTGAGATGCTCTACAAAGGATTCACCGGAGGAATCTGAATTGGCGCAGACAGGGATTCGGGCTTTCACAGATCAGAAACTCGAAAACATGGTTGGCAACCTGCTTCGTGCCGGCGTGTCTCTTTCCGCTTTGGTGGTGTTGTTTGGCGGCATAATTTACCTGGCCCGGCATGGCGGCGAACTGGCGAGCTACAACGTGTTTCACGGCGAACCCTCGGATCTCAAAAGCCTCAGCGGAATCGTCCGGTTCGCCTTCGGATTCCACGGTCGGGGTATTATTCAATTAGGACTGTTGCTGCTGATCGCAACCCCTGTCGCCCGGGTCGCACTCGCCATCTGGGGATTCGCCGAAGAGCACGATCGCATGTACATGGTCTTCACCGGCATCGTGCTGATCGTCCTGCTCTATAGCCTGCTCGGCTCCGGCTCAGCATTCTGAAGATGCGGGCGTTTTCGTCCCCAGGTATTTGCTCAACTACCAACCGCGATGGAGTCTTTCAGTGACTAGCTAGACTGCTGGTCTGCTATGGTTGATCATCCGTAGATCAAAGCGATCTGAACATCTGAAATGGATTCCAACGCTGGATTTTGGATCATAGCTCTTGTTGTGGTGTTCTTCCTCCTTGCCGTCAGAGCCCGATGGCGAAAAGAGCCTATGCCATGGATCCACATTTTGTTTTTCTGCTCCGGCTTTCCTGCGCTGATCTATCAGATCGTTTGGCAGCGGGCATTGTTCGCTATATACGGTCTGAATATCCAATCAGTGACGATTGTCGTTAGTGCCTTCATGCTCGGCCTTGGCCTGGGCAGCTTGGCAGGTGGTGCACTCTCCAAAAACGCACGCCTGCCGCCGGTGGCACTGTTTGCCTTGGCTGAGCTTGGAACAGCCGGGTTTGGACTCGTGTCGCTCAAGTTGTTCCGCTGGATCGCTGAATTCACTGCAGGTAGTTCCCCGGCAATGACAGCGCTGGCCGCCTTCTCATTGATCGTTGTGCCTACGCTGCTCATGGGAGCGACTCTGCCTCTTCTCGTGGAATATTTGGTGCGCAGTTCACGGAATATTGGGAGTTCCGTAGGGGGATTGTATTTTGCGAACACCCTCGGATCGGGCGTCGCGTGTTTCGTGGCCGCGGATGTGTTGATGCGGCTGCTCGGCCAATCCGGGTCAGTCCAATTGGCGGCATCCATTAACGCTCTGGTGGGGGCAGGCGCTCTTGTCTACGCCTTTCGCTCAAAGCGCGACAAAGAAGAGATGTCACGTCCCGAGCAGCCGATGGAACTGAATGTGCACCCAGGCAAGGGTCGGCTGTTGCCTTTTCCTCTGGCTCTTGCCTGTGCTGCTTTCTGCGGTTTCGCTGCACTCGCTTACGAGATCCTCTGGTATCGCTTGCTAACTTTTGCTACCGGGGACACGGCGCGTGTATTCGCCTCTTTGCTGGGCAGCTATCTGTTAGGCCTTGCGCTCGGATCAAGGTTCGTTGAACGATACTCGGATCGTCAGCAGAATCGGGGAGATGGGGTGAATCTGCTGGGCGGGGTCTTTTTCGCTTCTGCCATTCTCGGCTTCGCAGTCGGTCCTGTCGTCGCGCTTGTGATGAACTTCGTATCGCTGGCCAATGCCGGTATCGCGACGGCATATCTAATTGTTCTGCTGTCGATCTGTTTGGGGGCGCTGTTTTTTGGTGCGACCTTTCCGCTCATCGCGCACGTGTCGGTCAACCCCGCAAGACATGCCGGCGCTGCAATGAGTTTCCTTTATGCGGCCAACATTGCCGGCTCGACTCTAGGCAGCTTCTTGGTTGGTTTCATCTTGATGGACTATCTTTCCTTGTTTTCGATTTCGCTGCTGCTTCTGGTAGGAGGCGTTGCGTCTGCGGTTGTTGTGCTCGTCACGAATGGAAGATTGACCGGAAGATCGAGAATGGGGATAGCATTTGGCATATCTATTGCGTTACTGGTTGTGGTCGGCAGCCGCCCGATATTTAGCACGATTTACGATCGTCTGCTGTTCAAGAACCAGTATCCGAAAGTGCACTTTCGACAGGTGGTTGAAGGGCGGAGCGGTACTATCGGCGTGACTCCGAACGGGGCAGTGTTCGGAGGCGGCGTCTACGACGGACGATTCAATGTCGATCTCATGCATGACGTGAACATGGTTGCCCGTCCCTTCGCGCTGAGCGCTTTCCACCCTGCGCCGCGGCGTGTGCTGATGATCGGACTCGGGTCTGGTTCTTGGGCGCAAGTCGTGGTTAACCAGCCGCTGGTCGAAGAATTGACAGTCGTGGAAATCAACCCTGGGTATTTGAAACTCATTCCACAGTATCCCGCCGTATCGAGCCTCTTAGGAAACCCGAAAGTGCGGATCATCATCGACGATGGTCGGCGGTGGCTAATGCGAAATCCCAGCCAACGGTTCGATGCGATCGTGATGAACACAACGTTTCACTGGCGGAACCATGTCTCTAGTTTGCTGTCCGTGGACTTTCTGGAAATGGCACGCCAACACCTGAACCCGGGCGGAGTTCTGTTCTATAACACCACTGGCTCCGAAGACGTGGTGGCAACTGGGCTCGCGGTGTATCCCTACGCGGTTCGGTTCTTGAACTGCCTGGCAGTGAGTGATTCTCCGATCGCATTCGATCGCACCAGGTGGAGAGCTGTCCTTCTCGACTACGTCATCGACGGCAAGCATGTCATCGACGCGAACGATCCCAAGCAGATGGCAAGGCTGGACGAGATTGTGAATATTAAGGAGGATCCGACCGGACAGCAACCCTTTTCGATCGAAAACAATGACCAACTTCGCAAGCGCCTGCAAGGCCGATTGATCATTACCGACGACAACATGGGGACCGAATGGCACTGACAACCTGCAAATTCGGCCCGCACTAAGCGAGGGTGGTCCCACCCGTACGTCGTGGCTCGCAGGTTGGCATAACGGATCTCACCAGTAGGAGAAGGTGAAGTCGTCCACATAGGTGGTATTCGACGAGTGATTGTCGTTTCCATCCATCTGATAGTTCACTGTGATACCCCACCAGTTCCCTGGCGCACTGCCGGGCGCATAAGATCGATTAATGTTGGTCGTTACTCCATTCAGGGTTATCGATTGAAAGAGTAACCAGTTGTCGGATTGCCGCTGCACTTGAATGGTCACGTGGTTCCATGCGTTGTTCACCGGATTACAGGCCACGCCTGTCGAGACCCATTTCTGGGTGACGTTGTCCCAAATGTCCCATTCGTGTCCACCCAGGATGTTGCACTGATTGCCCCAGATCAGTCCCAGGCCATTAAAGTACATGCTGATGTCAAACTCCAAGACCTGCGTCACACCAATGTTCGTCGGGTAAAAGTAGGCGTCGTAGGTGAAGTTATGCAAGGTGGGAAGCAATGAGTGACTCGAATCAGGGAGGCCCTGCGTCGAACCTTGGCCGATCAGCGGATTGCTCCACAGCACATCGGCATATGGCGTGCTGCCGCCGATATTAAACTGGGTTGCGTTTCCACTCATGGAAGGCAATTTGATGCCTTGCTTCATCGACCAGGTTACGCCTGGGCACGGGTCTGGACAGATGTTATAACCCGGGGGCAATTCGCCCCAGCTTTGCCATCCGCCGCTGGCCTGCAGATTTGGCAACGGAGTTCCGTTCGATTTTACGGTTACAGTAGTGGACGCTTTGGCTGTCCCGCCGGTTCCCTGCGCAGTCGCGCCGTAGGTCGTGGAGGCGGTCGGTGTAACGTTGGTTGATCCGTTGGCCGGGAAATTACCCAATCCGGCGATGTTCACTGAGGTTGCATTGCTGGTTGTCCAGCTCAGAACCGCCGTGGCACCGCTATTGATGCTATTAGGTTGAGCCTCGAAGGAAATCGTGGGAAGAGGAACTTGCGCCGGGGTAACGGTGACTGTGGTCGTGGTCGCAGCTGTTCCCCCGGGTCCTGTGGCCGTGGCCGTGTACGTGGCCGTAGAGCTGGGAGTGACTTTAGCCGATCCATTGGCGGCAAATGTTCCCACTCCGGCTATGCTCACGGAAGTGGCGTTGCTTGTGGTCCAATTCAGCGTGGCTGAGATGCCTGCCACGATGCTGTTGGGCTGTGCGCTGAATGCGACCGTAGGCTTTTGCTCGGAAGTAACAACGCTTACCACCGTTGAAGATTCAGTTTTGCCTCCCGGCCCTGCGGCGGTGGCCGTGTAAGTTGTCGTGACCGTGGGAGTGACTTTTACCGAACCACTCGCCGGGAAATTGCCGAGGCCGCTGATACTTACGGAGGTTGTATTGGTTGCGTTCCAGCTGAGCATCGTCGCCGCGCCACTGCTCACTGTATTCGGTTGAGCCTTAAGTTGGATCGCGGGGGCTTGCCCGGAATTACTGGGCGTGCCCATCGATCCCCCACCACATCCGATACTTGCGATTAAAATCGAAAACAAGAACACGGGTGCTGATATGCGCAGGACAAATCGCATAGAAATCCCTTCTGGTAACAAATTTCAGGCGAAGCGACTGATTTCACTCTTGGGTTTCTTTGGATTCTAAGCAGCTTCAGGAGCGACTCGCAAGCGAAAGCGCAGAACTAAATACTCGAAAGTACATTGGGGAATTGTCCTGGTGGGTAGCGGAATGCCTTGCTGGACGCGGGAAAGCGGAGGAGTTCCGAAACGTCGTCTGATCAGAGGAGTTGAATTTAATTAAGAGCCGAGGGTGACCCACCCAAGCGTCGATTCGCTTGAGCGGGTCTTCGCGGGTTCGGAGGAGGACCCATCCCTTCGGCATCCGACCACGTGGAACGCAAACTGAGTGTTCCGCGTGGAAGCTCTTACGAACCCTCCGGCGCGTGCAGGACGCGGAAGGTGTTGCCGCCGTTGGACCAGACCAGGATCAAGGCGTCTTTCCCTTTGGGCACAGAACCTAACGCATGCTGAACATCAGACGCGCTTTGCACGTCATGGCGATCGACTTGCACGATCACGTCACCGCGCTGCAGACCGGCGTTGTCGGCCGAACTACCCGGCTGCACCTGTTCGATCACAGCTCCATGAAGAGAGCTGGGAGCTTGCAGTTGCTCACGGAGGTCAGGGGTCATGTCGCTCAGACCAAGCCCCCAATGCGTTTTACCGTGCTCGTTTTCACCGACTTCGTTGCCCTCTTTGTCGCGACTTCCCATCGCTTCCAGGGTGACCGGGATAGTCGTACCCTTACCGTCGCGAACCACTTCCAGCTTGATGGTTGTTCCCGGACGCTTCTGTCCGACTTCGACTTGAAGTTCGCCGGCATCACTCACTTTCTGTCCGTCGAGTTCAGTGATCACGTCGCCGACTTTCAAGCCGGCCTTTGCCGCTGGTGAATCGGCTTCGACCTGGGTCACGACTGCGCCGCTGGCATCGTTCACGTTAAAGAACTTCTCGTTCTCGGGCGTGACGTCGCTGATTCCGATTCCCATGTAGCCGTGCGTCACTTTGCCATCGCGAATGAGTGTGTCGACGGTCGGCTTCACGATTTGTGTCGGGATGGCGAAGCCCATTCCGGAGAACGCGCCGGATGAAGAGACCAGGAATGTGTTGATGCCAACCACTTCCCCGCGTGCGTCGACCAGCGGGCCGCCGGAATTTCCCGGATTGATGGCGGCGTCGGTTTGGATGAATTCTCCAGGCTTACGCGCGTTATCCGAGAAGGGATTCGGGCGGTTCAGCGCGCTGACAATGCCGCGCGTAACTGTGAAACGGAAGCCAAGAGGATTGCCGAAGGCCAGCACGGTCTGTCCGGGATGAAGCGCGGTCGAGTCGCCCCACGGAATGCTGGGCAGGCTGCCTCCATCCACTTTAAGGACGGCCAAGTCGGTCAAAGGATCGGCGCCAACCAGGCTGGCCTTCATCGTCTTCCGATTGCTCATGGTGACTCGAATGTCCACCGCTCCGTCGATGACGTGGTTGTTAGTCACGATATAACCATCGGGTGAAATGATGACTCCGCTACCGATGCCGTGTTCGATCTGCGGCTGCGGCCGGCCATGCGGTCCGAAAAATTGACCGAATCCCTGGCCGCCGAAGAATTGTTGCATGTCGTCGGGTATTTGTTGTTCCGATGTGTCCACCTTAGTCTTTGAAGTGACGGCGACGTTGACGATGGCTGGAGTCACTCTCGCAGCCAACGTCTCCATGGCATGGTCAAGGGAAAGCAGAGCTGCGACGCTGTTGTCATCGAGGGCTGCGGCGGCTGGAGCCGGAGCTGCAACCGAGGCTCGCGCGGACATGGGTTTGGCAGTTTCGTAGGTCACGACGGCTGCGAGGGCCGCGATCGCTATCGCCGAAACAGCCACGCGGGTGATTGTTTTTTTCCAGTTTGTTTTGATCGAGTCTTTCATGATTCGTTTACCTTCTCCTTTGCAACTAATTATTTAGTTTTTGTCTGCGAACTCGTATTCTCTGAGCCTTTCCAACTTCCTAAATCTGTTTTGCGGGAATTCTGGTTTCCGCTGGATTCTGAGTTGGATCCAGCACGATCACACGCCAGACGTAAACTCTCAAAAACATGGGCCCCGCTTCTTCGTATTGCGAGGTTTGCATCACTACAAAGATTCCCTGCGATGGTGCGTGGTCGTTGATCGTCATCAGCATCGCTGGCACGAAGTTTTCGGCATTAGGCTGAAGCAGCCGTGCCTCTAACAGTTCCTGGGACTTTCGTGGAGCAGTTCTTTCGCCCCGCTGGGACTCGACCGTCTTCCCTATAACCACGGCTTGCGCCGTGGACTGCGTTCTTGCGCCGCTTCGCGGATGGTGCGATGCTACCCGTTTAGCAGGTTGGACTGCTAAGTCCTGCGAGTTTTCCCTGAAGCTTGCCAGGGTTGCAACCGGCAGCCCTTCGATGCCGAGAGGAGTTGATGTCAGCTTCGCGTGAATCGGCATCGCTCCCGACATTGCCACCGTCGGCGTTGCGTCGTCGAAGGCCACGAGTTCAGGAGCATGCCGCAACGAAACCAGGCAAACCACGAAGAACGCTGCCACGGAATACAAAGCTGGTTTCCAGACGCGAGTCGCACCTGAGCGGTTCACGTCAAGAATCCTGGAGACGCGCAATGAGGTCTGGCGCATCCGAGTCACGATGGCTTGCGCCAGCGCGACTCCGCGCCGCACAAAACTCTTCTCCGCTACAGAGACTAAGCATTGGGCGTAGCCGCGCGGATTAGTCGTTTCCGCCAGCACCGTGTCATCACATGCCATCTCGCGTTCCAGCGCAAGTTGGTTTTGAATCCACCACACCGCAGGATGGAAGAACAAAAGTGCTTTTAGTATCTGCTGAGCCAGGTTAGTCCAATCGTCGCGGCGCCGGAGATGAGCCAATTCGTGTATCAAAATCGAGTTCAGCTCGGTGGCCGAGAGCTCATGCAACGCCCAGGTGGGAATCGCAACCACCGGTTTCAGAAAGCCGATGGCGGTCGGCACTCGCAAGCGATCGGACTGGCATAGCGTCACTGACCTCACAGCTTGAAATGCTTGCAATGTCGTGCGCAACTCCGGGTCCAAAGTCGCGACGTCAATTACGGAGCAACTGCGCCGTAGTTTGCGCAACTGCCACAGCCCGACGCCAACCCTTAGCAAAGAAATGCCCGCGATCGCAGCCCACACGAAAAAAATATCGAGCGCCCATGCACTGGGGACCGTGATGGCAGAACCCGCGCTCCCCGCGCTGGATAAGCGGGCGCTCGATGCGGCAACGCCAAGAACCGGCAGCGCTGCTATGGCAACTAAAGCAAAGAACCATACTGCGAACCGGGTGCTGGAATCTCGCCGGCCAACCAGCCTCAACAGCAGCCAGGAAAACAGCGCGATGCCGACCCCCGCGAGCACGCAGTTCAGCAGGCTCGCGGCGGAGATTCGAGCGACTTCGTTCAGATTGGACGCGGCGATCATTTATTATTCATCCCTGATTACTTAGTCGTTCCCTGTTTCTTCTTCCGGATGAGTCTGTCCCAGAAGCTGCCGCAGGCGATTCAACTCCTCAGCGTCGACTCCGCGCTCTTCCAGGATGTTTAAAACCAACATTTCATGGGAGTTCTTGAAAAAACGGTGCGCGAGATGGCGAATCTCCGACCGCGAAGCTTCTTCCCGCTCGACCAGCGGCCTATAGATATGCGCCCGGCCATCCTTTATATGCCGCACGTATCCCTTCTTTTCCAGGATGCGGATGGTCGTAAGTACTGAGTTGTAAGCCAGTTGCGACTTCTTGGGAAGCGCATCCATCACCTGCTGGACGCTTGACGGGCCTTGCTCCCAGAGCACGTCCATAAGCCGGAGTTCAGCTTCAGTCAGGGTTACGGATTTCGTGGGCGGCAAGAAACCATCCTCCGTTCTTAAATTATTAGACGCAATGGAAACCCAAACGTCAACTAATTATTTAGTTGCATACGGAGGGGCATTTGGTTGTCTGGGGGAATCCATGAGCCTGATGGGTCAGTCTGCGGATGTAAGCGCGAGCGTCCGCGCTCTTGCTCTTTTCGCTATCTGAAGGACTGCGGATGGAGTGACGCAGGTCCTTCTGACCTTCAGGTCAAAGAAAGGAAGTGATCTGCTTGAGCACGAGCAAGGAACGCTCGCGCCTACATAAAATAATCGATCGCCGTAGTAATTCTTCAAGAGTGAGGGGATAAAGCGCGAAATGTCGCTCTTATGGGTGGAGGAGAAAACATTCTCATCTCTAATCTCTTAATCGAAAAAGGAAACGCCACCATGAATCGTTTACTGAAAGCCGCTCCGGTCATCTTACTCGCGGTATCCGCCTTCGCTCAGAGCAGCGGAGACGCTCAAACTCCAACTAACATGACGGTCACTACGCCCGGTGGGGCCGCAAACTACATCTCACTGTTCTCGAGCAAGGACACGATTGTGAAATCTGGGATTGTCCAGAAAGGCGGCAAAGTAGGCATCGGCACCGCCGCTCCGTCCTCGCCCTTGACGGTGAACGGAACCATTCAGAGCCTGGCCGGAGGGTTCAAATTCCCTGATAGCAGCGTCCAAACCTCGGCAGGCCTCGCTAGCGTTTCGCACGACTACACGATGGCTGGGCTGGGAACGAGCGCTTCACCCTTGACGCTCGCCAATCCGCTGTCCATCACGGCGACCAGTTCTGAAACACCGCTTCAGGTCAGCAACCCCAACGGGGGCTATGCCATTTACGCGTCGGATGACAGTTCCGTGGGCGGATTCGGCATCACGGGATTTACCAACGTCGGCACGGCAATCCAGGGTATCGGCAATTCGAACAACAGCATCGGAGTTATCGGAGTGGACGGATCAGCTGGCGGCTTCGGACTTTTCGGCTACGGAATCAGCGGATATTCCTGGGCAGGGTGGTTCCAAGGTGATGTCAACGTTACCGGCAATCTCTCGAAATCTGGCGGATCATTCAAGATCGATGATCCGGTGGATCCGGCCAACAAGTATCTCTATCACTCGTTCGTCGAATCACCCGACATGAAAGATATGTACGATGGCACGGCGACCACCGATGCCTCCGGCTACGCCACGATCCAACTGCCCAAGTGGTTCCAGGCGTTGAATCGCAGCTTCCGCTATCAGTTGACGCCGATTGGACAATTCGCGCAGGCCATTGTCGCCACCGAAATGGAGGACAACCAGTTCATCATCAAGACTGACAAGCCTTACGTGAAAGTCTCGTGGCAAGTTACGGGCACGCGCCACGATGCCTGGGCCAACGCACACCGCATCCCGGTCGAAGTGGAAAAGCCGAAAGAAGAGCGCGGCTATTACATCCACCCCGAACTCTTCGGCCAGGGACAGGACAAGAACATCATGGCCGCTCATCGCCCGGACATGTTCGGGCCTGACGGTATCATCGTTCCGAAAAAGTAAGCTTGTTCTCAACTTCGTTGTCGAACTGATGACCCTGCTCTTTGTCTTCCGCAAAGAGCAGGGTTGATCTTTCATCCTTTGCGAACAAGACGCGGCGCGTTTCAAGCGGTAAACTTGACCGGCACTCAGGAGAGACTTCAACCATGAAGCCGGCAGCAATTGGAGTTCGGATGCATTCCGGCTGGGGAGTGTTGGTGGCTGTTTCCGGAGATCCAAGTTCCGTGGAAGTGATAGACCGCAGGCGCATCGTCATTACTGATCCGGCAATTCCCGGCGCCAACCAGCCCTATCACTATGCCGCCAGTCTGGGAATCTCGGGGCGAGGTCTCCGCGAGTCAGAGAAATACCTTGCCAGTTGCGCGACGGTATCCGAGCGCCTGGCTTTCACGGCGATTGAGGAAGTCGTGCGAAAATTGGAAGGGCAAGACCATCGCGTCGTTGGTTCAGCCGTGCTCCTGGCCTCGGGCCATCCGCTGCCCCCGCTTGCGAAAATTATCGGCTCGCATCCCCTGCTTCATACCGCAGAAGGACAATTCTTTCGCAACGCAGTCATCCAAGCTTGTCAACGCTTGAAACTTACGGTTGCGGAAATTCGAGAGCGCGAACTCGAGCAGCAAGCCAAGGCAGCATTCAAACGCGCCACCGGCCAAGTGCAGCAACGGATCGCAAGCCTGGCAACTTCGATTGGCCCACCCTGGACCAAGGATCACAAGTCTGCGGCGCTGGCCGCTTTGCTAATTCTGGCGCAGTAGCCAATGAGCGTTTACTATTGGCTGCACCCGGTTCCCATCCCGGAGACAAAGGCGAGAATGAACTCCGACGAATTCAGCGCATCGTGTGCAAAAGAGTCGCCACCGACGATGCTATCCGCCCCACTCGCAGCCTTGTGGTGGGATGCGAAGGGAGACTGGTCCCGCGCGCATGCACTGGTTGACGAACTCGAAACGATAGACGGCATGGCTGTTCACGCTTACTTGCATCGCAAGGAGGGTTCTGTTTCGAACGCCGATTACTGGTATCAGCGTGCAGGTCGCAGCTTCTATCGGCCCACGATCGAGGCCGAGTGGGAGGCATTGGTGGCGGGTTTGCTATCCAATACGGAGAAGGCATGAAAGCGGCGAGGCGAGTATTGCAAGGCAAAATTGCGCTGGTTGCCGGCGCGACTCGCGGAGCCGGCCGGGGCATTGCCATCGCACTGGGCGAGGCTGGAGCGACGGTTTACTGCACCGGGCGGAGTTCCCGAGGACGGCTTGCAACTCCGGGTCGACCTGAAACCATCGAGGAAACCGCCGAACTGGTCACCGCTGCCGGTGGACTCGGCATCGCCGTAAGGGTGGACCACACTGAGCCTGCGGAAGTGAAAAAGTTGGTCGCTCGTATCAAACGGCGGCATAAAGGACTGGATATTCTGGTCAACGACGTCTGGGGTGGAGATGCGCTTACCGAGTGGGGCAAGGCGTTCTGGACGGTCAATCTTGAGAATGGCTTGCGCATGCTCAAGCAGGCAATTCATTCCCACATCATTACTGCGCACTTCGCCGTTCCGCTAATGCTCGGGCGGCGCAGAGGGATCATTTTCGAAATCACCGATGGCGATGCTTTTTACTATCGTGGAAATCTTTTCTATGACCTGGTAAAGATTTCCGTTATCCGGCTGGCTTTCGCCATGTCCCGCGAACTGCGCAAACGAGACATTGCCGCGGTGGCGTTAACTCCGGGCTTCTTGCGTTCGGAAGCCGTGCTGGAACATTTTGGAGTCAGCGAGGCCAATTGGAGGGACGCAGGGAAGAAAAAGGGCCGGAACAGCGCAAACCAGAACGACGCGCCCAGCGATTTCATGGTTTCGGAGTCGCCGAGATACATAGGCCGCGCACTAGTCGCGCTGGCGGCGGATCCGCAAGTGAAGAAAAAGAGCGGACGCGTCTTCAGTTCCTGGTCGCTGGCACGCGAATATGGATTTACCGACATCGACGGGACCCAACCGCACTGGGGCAACTATGCTCGGAAGAAGTATGGAAAGTATAAAACTTGCGACGAGCGATTTTATTCCTACTGGGTTCCCGGCCTTGTAGAGCTGATTTTTCCGGATTGGTTTTGATTGGGGTCGACCTGAGGATGCGGCGGTTGCGCAGTTACCGCAGTTACAGACGGGTTCGCAGGACTTGCTGGCGCGAGTGAATTGTCGACCGCTCATCCGGGCCTCCCAAGCTACTATTGAAGCTATATGCCAATTAAGGTTGCGCTACAGAAGATCGATAACAAGAAGCTGGAACAAATAGTTCCGAATGCCTTAGAAACAGTGATCAATGATTGGTTGCCATTTGGTGACCTGCGTACCCAATGCTCCAATACATCGACGAGTATGGCGATACAGTCTTCAACGGACTTCAAATGCGCGAATTCCTCGAAGAATGGGGTCGCTTGACGCAGACCTTGACGAATCTTGACCAACGCAGGATTGCGCTGGATATTCGACAATTGGCTGAGAAATGCCAAAGAAAACCGCAGACCTATTTGCGTTTCATCGGAGATTGACATGAATATAAACTATAGGTTGTCCGTCCATGGGCGCCCTTTCCGCGTTGGGGTTCGATGAGAGTCCGCTAGCCTTGGCCCCGGTGGCAACTTAGTTTGCTTTCATCTTTTCTTTGACACTGTGCGCCAGCTTCTCAATTTCCCCCGCCTTTTTCACAACGTCCAGTGACAGTGTATTCTCGTTGGATTTGTCGACCGACTGTTTGAGTTCGTTGGCAAGTTTAACCAAATTATCGGTATCACGTTGTAGTTGAGCCTGGCGCTCCCGGTTCGCCTTCTTGGCAATGTCCTTTTCGAGCTTCGCCCGGTTCTCGTCCTCGGCTGTGTCGGGAGCAAGGCCAGGATTGGGGCCTAAACGCGGGACAGGAACGGGATTCTGACCGAATGATGGGACCGTGAATGCCGGCGTGATGGGCAGGAGAAGAACCGCCAGCGCGAAGAGTTTGAATCGCACAATCACCTCGTCAACGTTGGAATGAGGAAATTATACGAGCCTGGAGAACTGGGAAGCGTGCCTTAACGACAGAGATCAAGTTTCAGGCGGGTGAGGCTGCCTGACCTAGGCGACGCGTCTACGAAGCGGAACCCCCACGCATCCGACCTGCCGGGGGATTCCCGATGCGGAGGCAATGCCTAGGCCCGGACCGCAAGCCTGAGCTGAGCAGTCTCGGTTTCATGTGGAATCTCCTCTTTGGCCTTCTTCAATCCGTCGATGTAGCACCGGATCGCGTCCTGTGCCATCCGCCGAGCGTCTTCTAAATTCTTTCCTTCCGTAACAAGGCCCGGCAGGGCAGGCACGGTCACGGTGTAGCCGCCGTGTTCGTTGGCTTGGAAAAACGCCGTGTATTCGTAAACCTTGCCTTTCCCGTTCCTCATTGATTCTGAACCTTCCTGCCGTTCGCCTATTTTTCTAGAAGCGTGGCAAATTCTTCAACTGTCATTTCACACTGAACGATGATTGACTTGATCGTTTTCGGTGCCATATCTCCACTATGGCTGGGCACGACCACATGAAGATGTGCCTTCTGCCTTGTGACGCAAATTGACATGGCTTCCAGTCTGATGATGAATGTAAAAGCCAGCCCGCAAGAGTGCTCGCAGGAGCCTTCTGGAAGTTATGCGTGGCAGCTTTGGCATTGCGCCGCACTACAGCGAGCTCATGTTGGCCAGGAACTCGCCGTTTGACTTCGCTTTGTTCAGCTTGTCAATAAGCAGTTCCATGGCTTCTACCGGCGACAGAGGATTCAGCACGCGACGCAGTACCCAGATGCGGGTTAAATCTTCTTTGGGGATCAGCAATTCTTCTTTTCGCGTGCCCGAGCGCTGGATGTCGATGGCCGGGAAGGTGCGTTTGTCCACCAGTTTGCGGTCGAGAATGATTTCGGAATTGCCGGTGCCTTTGAATTCTTCGAAGATCACGTCATCCATACGGGAACCCGTGTCGATCAGAGCCGTCGCGATAATCGTCAGTGATCCGCCTTCTTCGATGTTGCGGGCTGCGCCGAAGAATCGTTTTGGGCGTTGCAATGCGTTCGAGTCCACGCCGCCGGAGAGCACTTTGCCGCTGGGCGGAACAATCGTGTTGTAAGCACGCGCCAGACGCGTGATGGAATCTAACAGAATCACCACGTCACGCTTGTGTTCGACCAGGCGCTTGGCTTTCTCGATCACCATTTCCGCGACTTGCACGTGGCGCGCGGCGGGTTCGTCGAAGGTCGAGGAAATGACTTCGCCTTTCACCGAGCGCTGCATGTCGGTGACTTCTTCCGGACGCTCATCGATCAGCAGAACCATCAGCACGACTTCCGGATGATTGGTCGTAATCGAATTCGCGACGTTCTGCAACAGCATGGTTTTGCCGGCGCGAGGCGGCGAAACAATCAGGCCGCGCTGTCCTTTTCCAAGCGGGGTGAGCAGATCCATGACGCGGGCGCTGACATTCTCGCGAGTGGTTTCGAGCTTGATGCGCTCCTGCGGATAGAGCGGCGTCAGGTTGTCGAACAGAATCTTGTTGCGGGCCTCGTCGGGCGATTCGAAGTTCACCGCTTCAATCTTTACCAACGCGAAATATTTTTCGCCTTCATGCGGAGGACGAACCTGGCCGCTGATGGTGTCGCCGGTCTTGAGGTCAAACTTGCGAATCTGCGACGGCGAAACATAAATGTCGTCGGGGCCGGGCAAATAGTTGTAGTCAGGCGAGCGCAGAAAGCCATAGCCGTCGGGCAGGATTTCCAGCACGCCCTCGGCAAAGATGTGGCCTTCTTTTTCGCTTTGGGCCTGAAGAATTTTGAAGATCAGGTCTTGCTTGCGTAGTCCACTGGCGCCGGGCAGATCCAAGGATCGGGCGATCTTGGTCAGCTCTGTAATGTTTTTTTCTTTCAGTTCTGCGATGGTCATTATTCGATATCACCTGCGAAGGGAATTTTCAAAGGGGGGTTACTCAGGAAAGACTTGGCAATCACGGGGCAGGCGGCGGGGCTGGTTTTACGCAGCCCGCCGTTGTGCCTCAGCGAAGTTTTCCGGTTCCGACAGAACCGTCTGCCGTTCCGAGCTTGCAATCTTGTCCAGAACCTCGTTCATGGTTTCCTGGATTCTGGTGTTGGGCTTGTGAAACTTACGGGTAGCCTTCGACGCAAGCTGGCAAAGCATATAACGATTCCGCAAAGTATGTAAAGCATCAAAAACGCGATCAGACCGCATAATAAGTCACTCTCCTAATCCGAGCAAATGGCCGCACGTCCCTTTTTCTGGCAAGAAGAAACCCGCCCAGAGCGTCCAAGTTACTCAATTCAGATGGGTTGTACGGGAAATCTCTGGTTACTGGTATAGATGCTCCGTTGGGTCCGAAAGTTTCTCGGTTTCGGGATTATGTTCCGGTTGCCAGCGGAGGTTCGTCAGACAAACTAATGCTTTAAGCCTTCGGAACTGTACACCCTACGTGAGAATGAACGCGGCGTCAAGTATTTCTTGCAATAACGGTTGGATCCGTCACCAAAAATGCCCGTCTGATTGCTCACATGATTGGTTTGATTCACCTCCGTCCAATCGCCGCAATCTATTGATACAACACTAGCTTAACGACCGGCGCAATCAGGCAAGCTCCGCTCCCGCAAGGTCGGGGCACCTGCCCGCCAGCATACAATTTTTTACAATCTCAAGCCCAGAATGTTCGATCGAGCGTACGATATTGGATCGCCTCAGCGATGTGCTTGGGCTCGATTGCTTTTCCTCCTTCCAGGTCGGCCACGGTTCTCGCTACTTTAAGGATGCGATCGTGAGCGCGAGCGGTCAGGCCCTGCTGGGCCATGGCGCGTTCCAGTAACCTTTCGCACTCTGCGGAGAGTTCGCAGAAGGCGCGAATGTGCCGCGGCCCCATCTGAGCATTGCAATACAGCTTCTCTCGAGGCGAAATCAGGAACCGCTCCAACTGAGCGTCGCGGGCTCGCATCACGCGCTCGCGTATTTTGGCGGAGCTTTCCGGTTCCGCGCCCGACCTCATCTCCTTATAGTTCACCGCCGGGACATCAATATGAATGTCGATCCGGTCCAACAACGGCCCCGAAATCTTGGACATGTAGCGCTGAATTAATGGCGGCGTGCAGTGGCACTCGCGCGACCGATCATTAAAGTAGCCGCACGGACAAGGATTCATGGCCGCTGCAAGCATGAAGCGTGCCGGGAAGGTCAGCGACATGGAAGCACGGGCAATGCACACAGTTCCATCCTCAAGAGGCTGCCGCATGACTTCGAGAACATTGCGCGGGAATTCGGGCAGTTCGTCCAGGAACAAGACGCCGTTGTGGGCCAGGGAGACCTCGCCGGGACGGGGCACAGCGCCCCCTCCGATCAGTCCGGCATCCGAAATGGTGTGGTGAGGTGCGCGAAAAGGACGCACTCCGACCAGTCCGGCGCCGGCATCGAGCACGCCGGCAACGCTGTGAATCTTCGTGGTCTCGAGGGCCTCCTCGAATGTGAAAGGCGGCAGGATGGTGGGCATGCGCTTAGCCAGCATGGTTTTGCCGGAACCCGGCGGCCCGATCATCAGGATATTGTGGCCACCGGCACAAGCAACCTCGAGGGCACGCTTGGCCGAGTGCTGACCGCGCACATCCTTGAAGTCGACGAGAAATTGCTGGGCTTCACTCAGTAGCGTTCCGCTATCTACTTTGAGGGGCTGGATTCCGTTGCCGGTGTTCACGAAACGGATCACGTCCAGCAACGATTTCACCGGATAGATTTCCACGCCGGCAACCATCGCCGCTTCTTTGGCATTCAGTTCAGGCACGACCAGACGAGCAATCTTTTTGCCGCGAGCCTCGATGGCGATTGGAAGCGCTCCGCGAACCCCGCGAACGCCACCATCGAGCGACAATTCCCCGACGAAAAGACAATCGGGCACCTCCTTCTTATTTAAACCACCATAAGCACCCAGAATTCCTAGAGCCATTGGCAAGTCGAAGCCGGAGCCTTCTTTGCGAATGTCCGCCGGGGCCAGGTTGATCGTGATATGGGTCGGGGGAATGTCGTAGCCGCAGTTCTTTAGCGCTGCGCGCACTCGATCCCGGCTTTCGCGAACGGCGGCATCGGGCAGGCCGACGGTGTGAAAATGGTCTTCCATTGTCTTAATTCCAGACACATCAACCTCGACCTCGATGATGTTGGCATCAATGCCGAAAACCGCGGCGCTCAGGGTCTTATAAAGCATGGGACGTTTTGTAAAAAGTTGGATCTGCGCTTCGGACAAACAGGATTTGTTCGGACTCGTCGTGACGAGGGAAGGCCCAGCGACGAGTCAGCCTGATACTTACCCTACGCCTTGCAGTCTTAAACCCGTGGTGACTGATGTCACAAGCGAAGTGTGACGAGTGAACAGCGGCCCCACGTTTTGTCTGTGAACCAAATTACCCAACACAGTTTTGGTTGTGTGCATCTGCCCTGTGAACTAGGATGCGCCTAGACCCGGCTCGCCTCGAACCAGGATTCGTCAACCTGACGAATGATGGCAGTTGTGAGTGACTCTTATGTCGGAACCAGAGAAACAACCGACGCGTCCCGCGACCACGCCAACCAGCCTGGAGCAAGAAGAAGCCTGGCTGTGGCGCATTGCGCTCTTCTTTGTAGTCCTGCTGGCAACGGGGTTGGCGGCTGAGTCTTGGGAACGGTTGCAGAGTCTTCCTTATCATCTCGGGCTGCTCTCGATTGCCTTGCTCTGCGTTGCCATAGCGTTCGCAGGTTTCGCCTATGGACGAAGAAAGCGGGTAACGGAACTACAAAACCTGGTCCGCGGATTTCAGGAGCGCACAACCGCACCCACGGATGAGCAGCTTGATCAATTGGGGGAACTGATTGCCCGCTCCCAGCGCAGCTTCAAGGAACTGATCGATTCCTTTGACGACATCGCTTTTGCCACTTCGCTGGACGGAAAGATCAAGACGGTAAACCGTCGCGTGACTGAATTGCTGGGAATTTCCTACTCCGAGGTAGTTGGTCATCCAATAGACGAGTTCCTGGATGAACCGAAACGCGACGATGCGGATCGCGGGTTGGCCCGGTTTCTGGAAAAGCGTCGCTGGTCGGGCCTGGTTTGCGTCCGTCTGAAAGCCAGCGCGCGCACACTTTATTTTGATTGCGCGCTCAATGCGATTGTCAAAGGTGACGAGGTAGTCGGCATAAGCGCTCTTGCCCGCGACGTCACGGAAGAGCGCGAGAAGGAGCGACGATTCACCGAGCTGTTCGAAACTCTGCAGGAAGGAGTTTATTTCAGCACCCCCGAAGGTAAGCTACTCGACGGCAACGTCGCGCTGGTCTATGTGCTGGGATTCGAAAGCAAGGAAGAGCTGCTCTCGGTCGATTCCAGGGCGCTGAACTCGGATCCTGATCAGAGCCCGGTGCTGGGGCGGTCCGTCGATGACCAGGGAGGCGTACGCACGCGAGAGATCACGTTGCGTCGCAAGGACGGCTCTCTCGGCATATTCCTCGATACTTCCCGCGCGGTATGGGATGCGGGCGGCAAAATCGTCCGCTACCAGGGCACGCTCGTAGATGTAACCGAGCGCCGGGAGATGGAAAAGGCGTTGCGCCGCCAGGAAGAGTTCCACCGCTACCTTTTGGAAAGTTTCCCCGACCTGATTCTGGTAATCGATCTGAACGGGCGCTATAGTTTCGTGAGTTCGCGGATCCACGACCTGCGCGGATACAAACCAGAGGATCTACTCGGGAAGAAAGTCGAAGAAGAGCCGGATTATTCCCCTGAACTTTTCGCGCTATATCGAGACTTGATTGCTGGCAGGAAGATGTTTGGGTCGTGCGACTATAGGGCTCGTCACCGCGACGGAAGCTGGCGTACGATGCGGGCTTCGGCTAGCCCGCTGTTCGATGCGGAAAACAAGCTCAGTGGCGTGATTGTTTCTGTGCGCGACATCACGGTAGAGAAGAAACTGGAACAGCAGATCATTCAAAGTGAACGGCTCGCGGCGATGGGACAGATGATCGGCGGGTTTGCTCATGAACTTAATAATCCTCTTACCAGCATTCTGGGAATGTCAGAGTTGTTGCAGGAGGGCGAAGCACCCGAGTCCGTGCGGAAACAGATGGTCATTTTGCAACAGCAAGCGCGTCGCGCCGCGGAAATTGTTCAAAACCTGATGTATTTCTCTCGGCCGCCGGCACCTGGCAAAAGCCCGATCGATTTGGGTGAATTAGTGCAGCGGACTTTGCACCTGCATGCCTATTCTTTGCGCAAGAGCAACATCACAGTCGACTTTTTGAACGCGACTTCACTGCCACCGGTGAGCGGAGACGCGCACCAGTTGATGCAGGTGTTCCTCAATCTGATCTTGAATTCAGAGCAGGCCATGCGTGAAGTTCGCGATCGCGGAACCTTGCGCATCCGCATAAACAAGGATGAAAAGTCTGTCTCCGTCATTTTTCAGGACGACGGTCCCGGGATCTCTCCCGATATCCTGCCCAATATCTTCGACCCCTTCTACACCACGAAGCGCCCCGGCCGTGGAACCGGCCTCGGCCTGAGCATCTGCAAAGCCATACTGCGAGAACACCGCGGGAACGTGGAAGCGGCTTCGGGGACAGGCGGCGGCGCGGTGTTCACAGTTACGCTGCCGTTCGCGCCCGTGGTCCCATCCGAAGCGCAAACTGACCCCGTTTGAAAATGATAGTGGGAAAGTTTGTGCCGCTATCTTGTGCAACCCTCAATAGCCGCCGGGCTTTTCGAGCTGTGTGACTTTCTGCTGGGCGCTGTCTCGAATGCCATTTCGCAACTGTTCGCTGTCCGTCTTGTCATTCGCGATAAGTTCGAGCGCTTTCTTTGCGTTTTGCAGCGCCAAATCTTTCTGCCCATCGGCCAGGTAAGCATCCGAGAGGCTGTCATACGTATTCGGCGAGTCGGGATAACCGGCCACGTTCAGTTTCAAAATCTCCACCGCCCCCTTGATGTCACCGGTTTGGATGTGCTCATAGCCGAGCAGGTTGACGACAAACTCGGGGAAGGTCACGGCGTTCGGATCGCGTTCCCGGACTTTCGCCAGCGTTCTTGCGGCTTCGCTTGCGCCCCCAGGCTGATCGATCAAGTCCAAAGTACGCAGCACTTGCGGCTCCAACGGCGAGCCGTTAGTTTTCGGCAGGCTTCCGGGGTTATTCATCAGGGTGCCTGCAAACCACTCCGCGATCACGCCCGGCAATTCTTTATGAAGTGCGAACATATCTGCGCCGTGCCCTCCGGTGGAATAATGTTCAAACCGGCTGGCGGAGTTTGGCGATTCGCTCAACCACCACTGCATCGGGGCCACCATATCGCCAAACTCATCATCATCCGCCGCGGCAACAAAAATTGGCAGAGCCGATGAATGCAGGAAAAGCCGTCCCTCTCGATCGGTAGGGCCGGAGAGCAACATCAAAGCCTTTATTTCGGAATGCCGCCGCGCCAGTTGAATGGAATTGTTAACACCGCAACTGGCTCCCCCTGCACCAATTTTGTCGCGCTGTACGCCGGGCTGGGATTCAAGGTACGCAAGAGCCACATCGAAGTCGCGCGGCCATGCCTCGGTAGCGATTTTCATTTGCTCCGGCGGCGCTAATTTGTCATAGGGAGTACCACCACTTTCGCCGAAACCCCGGTAGTCCAGAGTGAGAACGTTCACTCCCGACGAGGCCAGACGCTCCGCGAGAATATCCCAAACCTTGCGCTGCCGGTTGCATTGGTGCAGCAATAAGACGCCGGGACCTGACTTCGCTGCTGCAAAATAGCTCGCCTTAAGAATGGTCCCATCTTTCGCCGTCAGAGTTACGATTCGCGTCGCCGGCGTTTGCTGTGCCGCGCTGCCCAGCCCCAGCAGAAACACAAGAACCACCAAGCACACGGCACATTGTCTGAGCACGATGACCTCCTCAACCATCCATTGGACTGAAGCAAACCCGGACGCGTTAGCAGAAATCTCGTCCCAGGGCGGGATTCAGGCAATTCGATTATTAAAGAGCGTTGCGCGCGAACTCACATGGCTGGCATTCTTGCCGGTCCCGCTACCAGCGCGGTTGGCTATCTTTCGACCGCCATGGCCACCGCGTTGCCGCCGCCCAGGCAAAGAGCTGCGATGCCGCGATGAACATCGCGGCGAATCATTTCATAGATCAGCGTGACCAGCACGCGCGCTCCGCTGGCTCCGATCGGATGTCCGATGGCAACAGCTCCCCCGTTCACGTTCACTTTGTTGGGGTCGAGGCCGAGTTCGCGCATCACACCGAGCGCTTGCACCGAAAAGGCTTCGTTCAGTTCATACAGGTCTACGTCTTCATTCTTCCAGCCAGTCTTTTCCCAAATGGTGCGAACCGCGCCGACGGGAGCCATCATTACCCATTTGGGTTCGACTCCGCTGGTGGCTTGCGCCATGATCCGGACCATAGGCTTCGCGCCAAGCTCCTTCGCACGCGAGGCGCTGGTGACCACGACGGCGGCGGCGCCATCGTTTACTCCCGGAGCGTTGCCCGCAGTGACCGTGCCGTCTTTCTTGAATGCTGGTTTCAGGGCACGCAATATCTCCATCGTAGTATCTTCGCGCGGTGATTCGTCTTTATCGAAGATGACTGGCGCTTCACCCTTTTTCTTTGTCGGCAATTCGACCGGAACGATCTGCGATTTGAAGCGGCACTCCTTGATTGCCGAGACTGCCTTTCGATGTGAGTTCAGCGCGAACTGGTCCTGCCCTTCGCGAGTGATGCCGTATTTTTCCGCCACGTTCTCGCCGGTAACCCCCATGTGGTAGTTGTTGTAGATGTCCCACAGGCCGTCGTTCACCATGGAATCGACGATCTGCGCGTTTCCCAGGCGATATCCTTTTCGCGCCTGCGGCAGCAGATAGGGAGCGTTGGTCATCGATTCCATTCCGCCAGCGACCACCACGGAACTGTTTCCGGTTTGTATTGCTTGGGCCGCGAGAGCAACTGCTTTGAGTCCGGAGCCACAGACTTTGTTTACGGTCATGGCACCTACTTCAGGAGCAAGGCCTCCGAAGATTGCGGCCTGTCGCGCCGGATTCTGACCCAGTCCGGCAGAGATGACGTTCCCGATGATGCATTCATCGATCGCCTTGGGATCGAGATTAGCGCGCTTCACCGCTTCGCGAACCACGATCGCACCCAACTGCGTTGCGCCCAAATCTGACAGACTTCCTTGGAACTTTCCCACCGGTGTACGACAGCCTGAAATGATGACGACATCGTCGAAAGCAGCCATTTATGTGCTCCTGCGAATATTTCCTGCCTATCAATTATAGATGTCCGGCGACCGAAAAGGATGAACTCAGTTACGGCGTAGCGCTTCCTGCGTAGCATTTGTTTTTGGAAGCACCGCCTCGGCCAGAAACAAATCTAAACGCAATTGCGTCGGTGCTTCGCACGAAAATTCCTATCGAACGCACACGCTCATCGAGTTTCCGGTGCAGAACTTTCTTACCTGAGCTCGCTGCGGTGACTTTGGTGTAGGGGTTGCATGCTCGTTCAACATCATTTTTTTCTTGACTTCACTTTTTATAGACTCTATACATCAATCAGTTGCAACAAACGATCGTTGCATTTCAAGTCCATGAAAAATGGAAAGGGAGAATAGATCAAATGGCAACTAAGAAAAAAGCAAAGAAGGCCGCAAAGAAGAAACACTAAGAGCCTTCAACCAAAGTAAAACCGAGGGGACGCTAAAAAGCGTCCCCTAAGTTTTTGCGAGCTAGTTTCGGCTGCTTGATTTCTTGTCGACGGGAATTGCGTAGAGTCGTTTTTCGGTAGCGGGGCAAAGACTGCGATAAGCGCAGAAAGTACAATAGAAGCCGGGCTTGGCCTCGAATTCTTCAGCCGCAATTTTTCCCGCAACTTCTTCCACTTCATGTCTGCACTCCTGCAGCTGGCTTTCAGTGCGCCGAGTCACGACCGAGCTGTTGTCTTCCAGGTTGTAGAAGACGATCTGATCGCCGTGATAACCCCATTTTTCCCGCGCAGCCAGAGCGTAGATCGAAAGTTGGAGGCTCCTGTCGGCATCTTCCTGTGATTTGGGCCGGCCCGTTTTGTAATCGGTAATCATGACACCACCGTTGCTCAACTGATCGATGCGGTCAATGCGCCCTACGACCTTGGTCTGTCCGATCTGCATTTCGAACCATTCTTCGGTATGCAGGACATGGGGCACGGGAGCGCGTTTGCAATTGGCCAAGAATTCACGCAACTGCTCGATTCCCTGCCGCTCGTAGAGATCTTGCTGATACTTTTCTTCAATGCCAGCATTCCCCAGGTCGGTCCGGAAAAGTTCGATCAGTTGGTCGTCCTCGATGGTTCGTCCGAGGCGAACCGACTCGTAGTAGGCCAGCAGGACGCGGTGCATGGTCGCGCCGTATTCCATCGCAGCCGGGACTTCGCCGGGGATCCTCCACTCGCGCTCCAGTTTGAATTGCAGCGGACAGATTTCATAGGTTTGCAATGCACTCGCGCTCAGTCGTGCGCCCAGATCCAGCACAGGCGGTAGCTTGAGCCATTCACTCACGGGTGAACCCGGCAGCACCGCGGCGGCCTCGGCAAACAAATCAGCTTGAAACTCCAGCGCGTGACGTTGACGAAGCCAGGATTTAAGGCTGGGGTCTTTAAGCAAATCACGCAGGAAACCGTTTGGAGTGGGGTCCTTCTTTCCTGTGCCCTGCTTAGCGTAGATGGTGAGCGAGTCCCGGGCGCGGGTCATGGCAACATAGAACAAACGCCGCTCTTCTTGCCGGTTCAGTTCCTTATCGTCGAAGAACGATATCGACCCGGCGCCCTGCAACTCGCGGGGAAAATCGACCAACGGTTCTTTATAGGATGACGGGAACGAATTAGAGTTCGCTCGAATGATAAAGACGTGATTGAACTCAAGTCCCTTGGCGACATGCGCGGTCATAAGGCGGACAGCGTTCTCGGCGCCGGTAGAGATCGAGATCACGCCGCCAGCGGTGCGGAAATACTGGAGGTAGTCGATGAATTCGCCGATCTCGCCCGTCTTTGTGATTGCCTTCGGCTTCTCTTCCCATCGTTTAACAAAGTCAAGAACGGCGACGATCGCGGGCGAGGTGCGGCTTAACTCGAACTGACGGATGATAATGTTCAACACTGCGCTGCTCATGCTACCGGTCCGGGTTACCTCGTCCCGAACCTGCTGCAAGGCATTTAATATCTCGGGACCATTCTCGATCTTGGCTAAGACGGACGCCATCCCAGATTTTCGTTCTTCCCTCGGAATCGCTTTTATTCCGGCACGCAATTTCTCTGGATCGATGGCAAACTGGGGGAAAGACGCGACTCGAAAGAGGCTGGCGCTGTCGTTCGCCGAGACCACGGCTCCCAGGCAGGCGAACAGGTCGCGAGCCTCGGGCGTATCCATAACGTCCATGTTTTCGATCGCAAATGGAATACCCTGCTCGACTAACTCGGCCACAATTTGCTCTCGATGAAAATGCTGGCGGTAGAGGATTGCAAAGTCGCTCCACTTGCAACGTAATTTGCGTTGCCGGTCACGAATAGTGGCTACGAGGTCGGCACATTCCACTTCCTTCGCCGCCAGCACAACGGCGTCGACCGGAGGACTCGGCAAGCTTCTGCCCTCTCGAGAGGCTTCTTCTTCGCGGGCGGAATTCAGCGGGGAACGTTGGTAGCCCGATGTAGGGCTGTGTCCGGGAGGAAAGACATCCGGGTTTTTGGAAATCAGCGCGAAGGCGGACTTCAAGATCGTCGTGGTAGAACGACGATTCTTTCCGAGGACAACCATCTTCGCGTCTGGAAACTGTTCTTGAAAAAGCCCGAATGCGGCACTGGACGCGCCACGGAAGCGATAGATCGCTTGATCCGGGTCTCCCACCGCGAAGACATTCCGATCTTCTCCGGCCAGTTGTTTGAGAATCTTGACTTGAGCAAAATTGACGTCCTGAAATTCGTCGGCGAGGATGAACCGGGTACGCCGGCGTTCGCTATCAAGAAGTTCAGGATTCCCCTCCAGCATGGCATGGGCATGAGTGATCATATGGCCGAAGGTGCCGAGGTTATCCTCGTACAGCATGCGCTCGACTGTGGCAAACACGCTGGCAATTTCCTGACAGCGCCCGATGACCTCTTCGTCTGACAAGTCGTCGGCATCTTTTGATTTGCTGACCCGCGGGATGCCGACCTCTCCGCGCTCCAGTTGACGCACGTACGCGGCATATTTCTCGGGGCCAACCAGATCATCCTGGCATCGCCGCATGAAACCAAGCAGATCATGAAGAAACTGGCTCACATTGGCCGCGCGCACGAAATAGTTCAGGTGCAACTCAGGGATACGTTTCCGCAAATAAATCCAGAGGTCCTGGTCGTCGAGCACGCCGAACTGCTTACCGTATCGGCCCAGAAGTTCGTTGCAATACTCATGAAAAGTAGCGATCTGCAAACCGGATACATTTGTGCTGCGCAGTTCCTCGCGCACTCTTTCGCGCATCTCCAGCACCGCATTCTTGGTGTAAGTGACCGCGAGAATTTCGTCCGGTCGGGCCTGCCCTTCACGAATTAATCGTGCTATGCGCCGAGTCAGGACGGTGGTTTTCCCCGTGCCCGCGCCTGCGATTACCAGCATCGGCCCACACACGTGTTCGATGGCTTGGCGCTGGCGCTCGTCAGGTTCGAAGGTTCGTACTGCCGGGATGGGTTTTGCAACAGCCACTGGGCAGGAGCATATCAGAGATGGTTGAGGATATTTTGCCTCGATCTGATTAGGCCTGCAGTTCCGCAAAAACTACCGCCAGGCTGGCAATTGCTGCAGTCTCAGCGCGAAGAATTGTGTTTCCCAGCGACGCTGAAATCCAGCCGGCTTCTTGAAACATTTCTAATTCGTCGGCCACCCAGCCGCCCTCAGGGCCGAGCGCGAGAACGATATCCCTTCGGTCAGGATGAGATTGGAGAACGCCTTTCAACATCACGCTTGTTTCGGATTCGGATAACACAACGCGTAAGCTTCCCGGCAAGGCCGCGGCATCTTTGAGCTTCAGTGGATCCGAGATTTCCGGCGGCGATACTCGGCGGGACTGTTCCGCGGCCTGCAAGACAATCCGCCGCCAGCGGTCGACGCGTTTTGCGGCCGCAGCTGCAAGATGAGTTTCGGTTCGTCGCGCAACCACTGGGACGATGCGAGTTGCCCCCAGTTCTGTACATTTTTCAATCGCCCACTCCATGCGATCGAACTTGAAAACGGAGAGAACCACCGTCACCTGAACTGCAAGCGGAACAGAAACGGCGTCGCCGAGTTCAAATTCAACTCGGTCTTGCGCAACGGCCGTAACACGGCTGCGGCGTACTTCGTTTCCCGTGGTGATGTCGAATTCCTGGCCGACGCGGACGCGGAGTACGCGGGATAAATGGTCGGCGTGGGCGCCCAGCAAGACCGCGCGCGTGCCCGCGACTTCATCGGCAATCCAGCGTCGGCGCGTCATGACAATCTAAAAGCTTAAACCACGGAGGAAAAAGGAGGAACTTGGGGCTCAAGAATCGCTTTCTTGGCAGGCTGACTATCCGAAAATATCCTTCACCTTGCCCAGTAATGTTCTGCGCTGGGGTTTATTTTCCACCCGCGTCATTCCTTCCAACTCCTGCAACAACTCACGTTGACGCTTGTTGAGCTTCCCCGGAGTCTGAACGCGAACCTCCACAAACAGATCGCCCTTGCCATGGCCGTTCAGCACGGGCACTCCTTTGCTCCGTATCCGCATGGTCGTACCCGATTGCGTCCCGTCCGGCACCTTCAGCGTGTGTTCACCTTCAAGTGTCGGCACTTGAATCTCGGTTCCCAGAGCCGCTTGCGCAAATGAAATAGGAATCACGCAGTGCAGGTCGTTGCCTTCCCGCTCAAAAAACGGATGTTCCTTCACGTGTAACACAACGTAGAGATCACCCGCGGGCCCGCCGTGCGCCCCAGCTTCGCCCAGCCCAGAAAACCGAATGCGCGTCCCATCTTCGACTCCGGCTGGGACCTTTGCATCCACCGTCCGCTGACGCAACACGCGGCCTTCGCCCTTGCACTTCAAACATGGATCAGTGATCACGCTGCCCGCACCCTGACAATTGGGACAAGTGCGCGCCATGCTGAAGAATCCTTGCTGATACCGTACCTGGCCGCGTCCCCCGCAGGATCGGCACGACACGGGGGTCTTTCCAGGAGCGGCACCAGAGCCGCGGCATTCCTCGCACGTTTCGTGGCGGCGAACCGTAACACTCGTTTCCGTGCCAAAAACCGCTTCTTCGAATTCCAGCGTGACATCTTCGCGCAGATCGGGACCGCGCTGAGCGCGGCTGCCCCGCCGCGAACCGCCGCCGAAAAGATCTCCGAAACCGAAAAAGTCTCCGAAGATTTCGCTGACGTCCTGGAAAACCGTGGGGTCAAAGCCGCCCGACCCTCCACCGCTCACGGCAGCATGCCCGAAGCGGTCGTATGCCGCCCGCTTATCGGCATCCGCCAGGATGGCGTAGGCTTCGCTGCACTCTTTGAATTTCTCTTCCGCGGCGGGATTATTCGGATTGCGGTCAGGATGAAACTGCAGCGCCATCTTGCGGTAGGCGCTTTTGATCTCCTGGTCGCCGGCTTCGCGGGCAACCCCGAGCACTTCGTAGTAGTCGCGTTTTACGTTGCTGGCCAGAATGGTTCCAAGTCCTTTCGAATTTCTTGTGGGTTAGTGCTTCGGGTTCCGCGCGACTCGAACCATCGAGGGGCGCAGAAGGCGATCCTTCAACTTGTAGCCGCGCTGCAACTCTTCCAGTATTTGATGATCGGCAGCCTCGGTTGTATCCACCATCTCGATCGCCTCATGAAGGTGAGGGTCAAAGAGTTCGCCTTTTGCCGGGATTGCGCGCAGTCCCAATTTCGATAGCGCATCCTGCAATTGCTTGTAGATGAGTTCAACTCCGCTGCGGAACTCGGATCTCTCCGCCGAGCCAGTCTGCAGCGCACGTTCGAAACTGTCGAGAATCGGCAGCAGCGCCTTAACTGCATCCGCCATGGCGTATTCGCGGAAGTCCTGTTGCTCGCGGGCAGTGCGCTTGCGGGCGTTCTCGAACTCAGCCTGCAGACGGGCCAGCCGATCGATCAGCGTGTCCCGCTCGACTCTGAGTTTCTGCACCTCACTGCTCTCGCTCAAGACGCGACCGGAGGGAGAATCAATGGTCGCGGCGTCGCCTTCCGCATTCTCCGCGGCGGGCAATTCGCGTTCCGCATCCAGCTCCCGAGGATCTACTTCAGATTTTCCATTTGTTCTTGCCATAAACTTTTCACTCGAACTGCTTACTCAGACTCGTTCAAGATTTTGTCGAAGAGGCGGGCAATATAAGAGACCGCCGTCATGGTGTGTTCATAATCGATTCGCGTCGGACCAATCACTGCGAGCGACCCCATTACTTCGCCACCCACACGAGCGGGCGCACCAATTAACACGAAATTGCGCATCGAGGGCAATGTCTGGTCGAGTCCAATCACCACCCGCACCGCCTCCTGCTTGGCGTCGAGATAAGAACCCAGCAGTCCTACAATCTTCTGTTTCTCTTCCAGCGTCTTCAACAACTCCTGCAAGCGCTCTCGATCCTGTTCTCCCGCCACAAGATTCGACGCACCCTCAACGTACACAGTCTGGGCGCCATCGTCGGCAGCCAGCGCACCTTGCTTATAAAGTTGCTCAACCGAAGCCATTAAGCGGTCGTATTCGCTGCGTTCCTGCTCAAGCCGCCGCGCCAACTCGACCCGCATCGCTTCCATGGTCCAGCCGCGAAAGTTCTCGTTGAGGAAGCGCGCAGCCGCGTCGAGATCGGCTTGCGGAAGGTCCAGGCGCAGCACCCGGTCACGTACCAGACCCGACCGCGTCACCAGCACCGCCAGCACTTTCTGATCGCCGAGCCGTGAAAAGTAAACGTGCTCCAGCGCGTTCTTCGGTCCACCGACGGCCACCGCGACTCCAACATTGCGCGAAATCAGCGAGAGCACATGCGAAGTCCGCTCCATGAACTCCTGCACGTCCGAGACTCCATGAAACGACTCCTGGATAATACTTTCATCGTTATTCGACAGCCGCGCCTTGCCCGAAAGCTGCTCGACGTAATACCGGTAAGCCTCGGTGCTGGGCACGCGTCCAGCCGAAGTATGGGGCTGCTCCAGAAAACCCGAGTCCGCCAGATCCGACATGACGTTGCGAATCGTCGCCGGACTCAACCCCTCCCGATTCGCACGCGCAAGAGTGCGCGATCCCACCGGCTCGCCCGTGGCAATAAAGGTCTCCACAATCGCGGTAAGGATTTCGCGTTCGCGCTCGCCTATGGGTGGGCCCGGAGGCATATACTCCCTTGTATCATATTGAGCTGACGGGACCAGCCGGCTTCGACGTTGCTCGTAGCTAACTTATGTAGATGCAACACTTACATCGCAGGATGCAAAACGCCCAGTTTGATTCTAGGAAGTGGTGCGACGGCTGTCAAGGACTAGCATTCGCAGCAAAATGGCTGCTCGGATTCTTTCAATCTAGCGAAATCGCATCTCTTACTAATTCATGGAGACCGAGAATGCAAAAAGTACGAAAGTTCGTCACTCGGTCAGATTGTAGATCAGCCCATACCCGTCTTTGACATAGCACCTGGGAAAATTCGGCTCATCCTTCACTACCCGGCAACCCTTTTTCTTGAGTCTCGCTTTGGCTTTCTTAACACTTTTGACCGTTACTTCAAAAACCGGCCCCAGCGCAGGGCCCCGCTCAATGAAGAAATTGATGTTGCTTCCGTGGAGACTGATCATATTCGGTTTCTTATCCGTGATCTCAAAGCCGAGTTCCTTCACATAGAACTTAGCCGCCTTCATCGGGTCGTTCGCCTGAATCAAAACGTCTGTGCCAAATGCGTTTGCCATAAGCCTCCTAGTTGAACCTTCCGCAGACACATTGCTCTGCAATGCCTCACTTTTTTCCGCCGAAGTTCGCGCTCGCGGCACCCGATCAAATTAATCGAGAAACTCCCGCACTGAGACATTATGCTAGAGCCTTCGTACGATCAAGATGCACGCGAAACCCCACGTCGTGGTAATCGGAGCCGGCGCCTTCGGCGGATGGACCGCCTTGTACCTGCTTCGCCGCGGCGCCCAAGTCACTCTGCTGGATGCGTGGGGGCCGGGCAACTCGCGATCGTCCTCCGGCGGGGAAACCCGCATCATGCGCGGCACCTATGGTCCGAACCAGCCTTACACGAAAATGGCCGCTCGAGCCTTGCGACTATGGAAGGAACACGAGGCCCGCTGGGCGCGACAGTTTTTTCATCGCACTGGTGTTTTGTGGATAGCTACATCCGAGAATGATCGCTACGAACGCAGTTCCCTGCCAATCTTGCGCGACGCCGGCATTGCGTATGAGGAGTTATCCGGACGCGAAGTCGGACAACGCTGGCCCCAGATGAATGTTGAGGACGTGCGCTGGGCAATCTATGAGTTCGAAAGTGGCTACCTGACCGCGCGTACGGCATGCCAGGCGGTAGTGGAAGGCTTTCAAGCAGAAGGCGGGGAGTACAAACAAGTCGCTGTTTCCCCGTACGATCTTGAAGCTGGCATTCGGGATGGCTTGCTGCTTTCGGATGGCTCGCGGCTGATGGCCGATGAATATGTCCTCGCCTGCGGTCCCTGGCTGAGCCAACTCTTTCCGGAAACTATCGGCGCCCGCATTCGCCCCACGAAACAGGACGTCTTTTTCTTCGGTGCACCCGCCGGAGACGATCGCTTTGCGGAACCGAAGTTGCCGGTCTGGGCCGACAATCGCGACCGCTTCATCTATGGAATCCCAGCCGCTGACGGACGTGGATTCAAGGTTGCAGACGATACGCGAGGTCCGGAGTTCGATCCAACTTCCGGAGAACGGGTAGTGAGCGAAGCGGGACTGAAAATGATTCGCGATTACATCGCCTTCCGTTTTCCTGCGATGAAAAACGCGCCATTGATCGAAACCCGCGTCTGCCAATACGAAAACAGCCCCGACAATCACCTGATCATCGACCGGCATCCGAAGTCGAAGAACGTTTGGCTGGTGGGAGGCGGTTCAGGCCATGGCTTCAAACATGGGCCAGCGGTGGGCGAAATGGTCGCGAGGTGGTTGATGGAATGTAGAGATCCCGATCCGATATTTCAATTGGGGCGATTCCAGAAATAACCGAGGATCCTGCGATCTCGTTAACTCCAGCAACACAAGACGTTTATGGGCATGGTAAACACACTAAGATACATGCAATTATGCAGTAAGAGGTGTTCCACGTGGAACACTTCTTGGTCAGTGGATCTGAATCACGCTTTCACCCGCGCTCGACTTGATCTCGTCCACGCGGGCAATGACCTTACGGGCAAACTCATAGAGCGACTTGGCATGGGAAGAGTTTTCGCCTTCGAGAACCGCGGGCTTGCCGCTGTCTCCTGACTTGCGGATGTCGGGATCGAGTTGGATGTTTCCGAGGAAAGAAACGTCGAACTGCTTGGCGGTCTTCTCTGCTCCGCCGCGAGAAAAGACATCGATCTCATGATTGCAATGCGGGCAGACGAAGTAGCTCATGTTCTCGACCATGCCCACGAGGTCCACTTTCATTTGGCGAAACATCTCGATGGCTTTGCGCGCGTCCTGCAATGAAACATCCGATGGAGTCGAAACCACGATTGCGCCGGTGAGCGGCACGGTCTGAATGAGCGAAAGCGAAACATCTCCCGTGCCCGGCGGAAGATCTACGACAAGATAATCGAGCTGCCCCCACACCACTGAGCCAAGAAACTGTTTGATGATCGAATGCAGCATCGGCCCACGCCAGATCAGCGGCTTGTCTCCCGGATTGAGCAGGCCGACTGAGATTACTTTTAGTCCGTGAGCCTCGATCGGTTCGATGCGATTGTCGCCGAGCACTTTTGGCTGCTTGTTGATCCCGAGCATGAGCGGAACGTTGGGGCCGTAAACGTCGGCATCGAGCAGACCGACCTTGTGTCCAAGCTGAGCCATGGCAAGCGCCAGATTTACCGCGAGGGTAGTCTTTCCGACTCCGCCCTTGCCGGAACCGACGGCGATAATCGTTTCCACGCCGGGAAGCGGCTGCGGACCCTGCGGCGGTTGTCCGGGACGAGGAGACATCGGTGTATTCAAGAGATCACCCTCCAGATAGGCGGTTGGCTGGGCCGGGCCTACTTATTTAATTATACAGGCGCTACTTCGGAGTAATGATCTCGCTCAGCACATCCGGCTTGGATTCATCCCGCACCAGATGCGGATATTTTTCTCCGCCGTGATAGTCGAGCTTGTAAATTTTGTAATAGTCGGTGTTCTCGACCAGCAATTCGAGCGGGTCGGAACTGTTTTTTCCAATCTTCAACGCCTCGCTCAAATTTTCCGCCGAGAAGCGATGTCCATTGACGGCCAGCAGCTTCATCCCGGGGCCGATGCCAGCCTTCGCCGCGGGCATTCCTTCGACGGTGTCGACGATCTTTCCGCTCTCGTCCAGCAGGAGCCCAATCGAGTATTCCGCGTTGATCTCCCTCTCCTCGCGCTTGCGCGCCTTCACCAATTCCGAGGGAGTCTCGTCATAAACCAGTTTCCAGCCGCTTCGCTCGATGCCGGTAAGGGGCGCACCGGGCCCGTGATTGGTAAGGCGTTCGGTCCAGAATCCGCGCCAGTCGTAAGAAGCAACCTGATTCAAGGTCGCGACTACGTCATCGAAGGTGTAAGTTTTTACCTCTGGCGGCCCGCTCTGGCCGCCGTGGAACAGGTGACAGAAATCATCCATCGACTTTTGCCCGTGGGTCTGCTCGCGGATGATCGTATCCACCCACAACCAGTTCAGAACATCTTCGTCGTAATAATCCACTTCCCTTCGCCAGGATTCCCACTGGGGTGGGGCACCCTGCATGGAGGGTACTCCATCGGCTGTGTCTTGCAGATTGCGCCAGGTACGGCCTGGGACATGATCCAGGCGCGCGGCCATGAAGGCCAGGTTGTCGCGGAACTGATCGGGGGTTCGGATGGCGCTGCGGGCGCTGAGCGTGTCCCCGAGATATGAAGTCAGTCCTTCATAGACCCAAAGTAGGTCGTCCTGCATGGGCTTTTCATAATCTGGGGTTGTCAGGTCTGCCGGACGGCGGTACTTTCCGTTCCACGAGTGAACATATTCGTGCGAGAGCAATCCCGATGCTAGCAATCGCGGATCAGCGTCGACTAACGAGCGTTCCGAACTGCGGCTGTCGTTCGATTCATGGTGCTCCAGTCCGAAGTGCGCGACATGATTGCTCAGGCTGTAAATGAAGTGGTAATCACGAAAGTGCTGCGCCCCGAAAAGTTTCAACGCCTGATCGGTCAGAGCCTTGTAATGGTCAAGCTCGTCTTGCGGAGCGTCGAGATCCGCAGGGCTATCGGCTGCAATGTCCATTTCCTGGCGCGGGTTCTCGCTCAAGGGAACAACGCGGAGATATTCGCCAGCGATCACGGGAGAATCCACTAACATGGTCAGCGAGACTGGATTGAACTTGAGTTCGGCTCCCGATTGCGAAGCGACCGGCAGCGGCGTGCCAAACTTCCAACCATCGGGCAAACGCAGGCTGGCCTGGTAGGTGAGTTCATCGGAGGTCCATCCCGCGGGATACAGCAGTACCGTGTTCCAACTCAAGACTGTCATCTTGTCGGTTGCGGAAGCCCCGCCGGTAAAAAGGCCCTCTTGGCCTGTGGGCGAAATAAAGTCCAGCGCTGCGTTCACCGTGGAAACTCCAGCGGGCACTTCGATGTGGAACTTCCATCCGTCGAGCAGGTCGCGCCGCCATTTCAATATCTGTCCATTGGCGGTGAACTTCAGTCCGGCCAGATCTTCGATCGGCCCGGTGGGGCCGTGTTCGCCCGGAATCCATTTGGGATAGTACAGGGTGAGAGTGCCTGGAGCGGCTGGAATCGTCAGTTGGGCATGAAAGATCTTACGCGGGGCATCGCTTGCGTCTACGGAGACGGTGATGGTCGGCGGCACTGACTTTGAGGCTGGCTTGTTTTTCTGCGCGGCAACCGGCAGCACGGCCGCGCAAACCAGAATTATCCAAAAACCAAAACGGCTGGAACGTGAAGTCATGTAGCTCCTTAAGGATCGGACAGGACGGCTGACAACACATCATGAGAACAAATGACTATAACAGTGGAGTGTGAGCGTAGTCACGCAGACCCAGGGCACATTCGTTGTGTCGCGTGCGGGAAACGCGTACGATGCGCGAGGAGAATTTCGTGCCTTGTCTCGTGCTGATTGTCTTTCTCGCGTTTCCTCGGATCGCACTCGTGCTGCTGTTTCTCTTCTCGAATTACCTGCAACGAGCGTACCACGGGCTATTATTGCCTTTGCTCGGGTTTCTGTTCTTACCCCTAACAACGTTAGCGTATGCGTGGATGATGAATACACGACAGCCCATAGCGGGCATTAATTTGGTGATTCTGATTGTGGCGGTTGTGATTGACCTCGGCGGCCTGAGTCGTGGCGAATATCATCGACGGAGACGATGGGAAGATTAGCCCGCTCTACCGAACCCCTACAGTGTGAACTGGAGCTTACGGCAGAAGACGAGTCCCCACTTCGGACACCGGGCCAGCAATGCGTTCGGAGCTCCCGACTTACCCGCCAGCTGGGACGCCGATTTTCGCCGTTACACTCAGAAACGGTCAATCAGCATAATCGCGATTTAGCACCAATTGACCAACAAGACTGGTTTTCGGGTTGCCGACCATCTTCTCGTAATCGATGCGGGCGAGTTGTGTTAGCCTCCAGAGAACACATGCCGGTCCGAAGTGTCACTCAGAAACGGAGGAGACCATCATGATGCCAGGAACAACATCGATCACGGACGTCGCGGAAGCCTTCTTCGACGCATGCGAGACAGGCAAGGGATGGGAAGTCTGCCGCGCGTATTGCACGCCCAACGCGACATTCTCGGCACAGGCCGAACCATTGCTGGATCTAAAAACGCTCGCGCAGTACACAGACTGGATGAAAGGTATGTTAACCGTCCTGCCGGACGCCCGGTACGAGGTGAAATCCTTCGCCACGGACAGCTCTCGGAACAATGTCGCCGCCTACGGAATTTTCTATGGAACGCATACCGGGCAAGGTGGGCCCGTTCCTCCCACCGGTCGAAAGATCAGCACGGATTATGTCTACATAATGCAGTTCGACGGCGACAGGATCGCCCACATGACCAAAGTATGGAACGCTGGTCTGGCGCTAAAGGACCTCGGTTGGGCGTAATTCTCAGACCTCTAGAGCGACGTGTCGGCGCGGATTTCGTCATCGTTCAGGCTTGAGCGGATGACAGCCAACTCGGAAGTCAATGTCAACTGATGCTATCAGGACATGGCGCCCAAAACCCATCGATCGTGGTTGCGCCATCGACCTCTTGAGCTGCCGAACCTAGTTTTACGACTTCAACTAGTTGCAGATTGACGAAGCTGCGACCGTCGTGAGACTATCTCTGCCAAGTTTTGGGGCACCTCCGTCCTTTGCAAGCTGCCTGGAACCTCATTTCCTTGTGGGTTATAGAAACGTTCGGCCTTATTTAAGACCAGAGGTTCGATTTCTCAAAGGAGATCCCCATGAAACTCCGTGTCGGTATTGTGGTGGTTGCGTTCTTGTCGTTAGTTCTGGCTATGGCCGCTCAGACTGCGGGCAGCGGGCCTGCTTCTGCTCGGGTGCCCCTGCTGGTGAATTTCAGCGGGGTGTTGGCGGATGTCAATGGCAAGCCGCTGAGCGGTGTGGTTGGCGTAACTTTCTCCCTTTATCAGGAGCAGCAAGGCGGCTCGCCGCTCTGGCTAGAGACGCAAAACGTGCAAGCCACTAAAACGGGAAGTTACACGGTCGCGCTTGGCTCCGCCAGCAGCCAAGGATTGCCCGCGAATGTTTTTGCTGCAGGCGAAGCCCGCTGGCTAGGAGTGCGCCCCCAGGGACAGGACGAACAACCCCGGGTCCTGCTGGTGAGCGTGCCCTACGCTTTGAAAGCGTTGGATGCGGAGACTCTCGGAGGACGTCCTGCGTCAGCGTTTCTGGCAGCGACCGGCGCTTCAGGTTCGCCAGCGGGGAATGTCACTGGGAGTGGGACCAAGAACTTCATTCCACGCTGGACCAGCACTAGCCAAATCGGTAACTCCAATATTTTCGAAAGTACCCTTGGTCAAGTTGGCATCGCGACCTCTACTCCAACAGCCAAGCTGGACGTGAACGGCAACACCGCTCTTCGAAATACACTGACGCTGTTCCCAAACGGTAGCAACGAAGCTCTAAGGGTATCCGGGAGCGCGTTCGCCATTAGCAATGCGGGGAAAGTGACGTTCATCTCGGGACAGACTTTTCCCGGCACCGGGACCATCACCGGCGTGACCGCCGGCTCGGGCCTTACTGGAGGAGGAAGCAGCGGCAAGGTAACGCTTGGGCTGATCAGCAGCTGTTCCAACGGTCAGATATTGCAATGGAACGGCACGAAGTGGGTGTGCAGCAACGCCGGTACGGGAACCATCACGGGAGTCACAGCTCAAGCGCCGATCACCGGAGGCGGGAGCGGCGGCAACGTCAAGATCGGCCTGACCAGCTCTTGTTCTAGCGGAGAAGTGCTGCGGTGGAACGGCAGCGGGTGGGCATGCTCCACAGTGGGCAGCGGAACCATCACCGGGGTGACGGCGGGAACCGACCTGACGGGCGGCGGCAGCAGCGGGAATGTCACGTTGAATCTGGATACGACCAAGGTTCCGACGCTGGCCGCGAACAATACGTTCACGGGGTCGGAGCAGCTTTTCAACAACAGCGTGATAGTCGGCCCGATTACGTCATTCACGGAGGGTCAATTGGCGGCAGGCGCGTCATCCGCAGGCAATCCTGCGTTTGGTGCGGCAGGTTTTACTGTCTCTGCTGGCTCAGGCCAGAGCGGAGGCGACGCTATCGTATCCTTCGGCGGCAGCGGCGATTTCGACACAAACAACGGGAACAGCGGGGGCGCCGGAATTTTCACCGAAGGTGGCGGCGGATCGGCCGGGGGTGCGGCCATTTTTGGCTTGGGTGGTGGCGCAACCGAGGGCGGATGTTGCGCTGACGGCCCTGGAGGATTCTTCGAGGGAGGATCGAACAACTTCAGCGGCGATGGCATCGATGCGCTGAGCGGCGGCGGTTGGGCGGGAAACTTCTCCGGCAATCTCAACGTCACTGGCGCAATCTTTGCAGGCACCAAGGATTTCAAAATCGATCACCCGCTCGATCCTGCCAACAAGTACTTGCTGCATGCTTCGGTCGAGTCGTCTGAAATGATGAATATTTATAGCGGCAACGTCATCACGGATGGGCAAGGCGAAGCCATGGTGCACCTGCCCAACTGGTTCGAGGTCCTCAACACCGACTTCCGCTACCAGTTGACGGTGATCGGCCAGTTTGCGCAGGCCATTGTGGCCCGCGAGATTCAGGATGGGGAGTTTTCGATCCGAACCAGCGCGCCCAACGTAAAGGTGTCATGGCAGGTTACGGGTGTCCGGCAGGATGCATTTGCAAAGGCGCATCCGCTGGTTGTCGAAGAACAAAAAGAAGCCAGGCTGCGCGGTTTCTACATTCATCCTGAACTCTACGGCGCACCGGCAGAGAAGCAAATCGAGTGGGCGCGCCATCCTGCATTGATGAGGCAGGCGAAGGAAGGGAAACCGCGTTCGCGTCCGGTCGTAAAGGGCGCGACAGTAGGGAAGAGCGTGCCGTCATCCCGGTAGACAGTCGAAGCGGGAGCCGGCTGCTTTGCTATGATCCTGTCCGTGCCCTCCCATTCTCAGCGCGGCAGGTTTATTACGTTCGAAGGGCTCGACGGATGCGGTAAGAGCACTCAATTGGCGAAGCTGGCTGTGGTCTTGCGGGCGCAGGGCCTGCCGGTGGTCCTGACCCGCGAACCGGGCGGTACGCCCACGGGAGAACAAATTCGCCAGCTTTTGCTGGATACGAAGACGTCCTCGCTCGCTCCCCTTGCCGAGTTGGCCTTGATGTTCGGCGCGCGGGCACAGCACATCGCTGAAGTCATCCGGCCCGGGCTGGCTGAAGGTAAAGTCGTGCTATGCGATCGGTTTACGGATTCGACTGAGGCGTATCAAGGTGGCGGACGCAAACTGGGCAGCGATGCGGTGTTGACGCTGCATCGAATTTTATGCGGCGGTTTGCAGCCTGAACTTACCATCTTGATGGATTCCGACGTGGCCGCGAGCGTGGATCGGGCGCGACGGCGCAACCGCTCTCATTCGGCCAAGCATGAGCGGGGAACGAACGATGAGAACCGGTTCGAACAGGAGAGCCGCGCCTTTTTTGGACGAGTGCGAAGTGCATATCTGGCCATCGCGAAGCGCGAACCTCAGCGTGTGGTGGTCGTGGATGCTCGTGGTACTCCGGAACAAACGCGCAAGCAGATAGCCGAGGTAGTACGGCAGAGGTTGAAATTATCAGCTAAGACAGCTTGAATTCACCACGGGCCACAGTGCCCGAGAGAACCGCGCACGAGCACGAAGCCTGAACCCTCCCGTCAGAAGCCGTAGTATCCTCGATCAGTTGGATTTCCGATTTACTCTCTGGCTCTGTGGTGGATAGGTTCTTATGCCTTTTTCTGATTTCTACGGAAACTCTGAAACTGTTCAGCAGTTGCGAGACATGTTGGCGCGGGGCCGATTTCCTCAGGCCGTAATCCTGGCGGGCTCGGCTGGTTCCGGCAAGTACACGCTGGCTCTGATGTTGGCCAAAACTTTGAATTGCCTTTCGCCGCTTACCACAGAAGGGTTGCCGGATTTTTGTGGGAAATGTTCGAATTGCGTTCGTATTGCTCAAGCAGTAGATCTTGACACCCGCTTCAGTGAGGCGGTTGAAGCGCGCGAAGGCCTGCGCGAAACCGACAAAAAAGACACTCGGCTCTTCGTTCAAACTCACCCTGACGTGCTGGTGATTCCGCCCGATCCGCCGCAGATGATGATCAAAGTTGACCAGGTGCGGCGCGTGATTGAAACCATCTATTACCGGCCCGGTGAAGCTAAGGAGCGAGTTTATATTTTCACCGACTCTGCGTTCATGAAAGAGGCAGCTAATTCTTTACTGAAAGTGCTCGAAGAACCACCGGAGTTCGCCACGATCTTCTTGTTGACCGAGAATGTCGGCGAGTTGTTGCCGACGATCCGGTCGCGTTCAATGGTGGTTACACTCGGTGCGCTGACTACTGGCGAAATCGAAGAACATCTCGCGAAGAACCGTCTGGACTGGAACCCGAAACAGCGAGCGTTGGTGGCACGGCTGTCGGAAGGTGCCGTGGGGCGTGCTCGCAGTTTTGATCTTGCAGCGTACACGGCGGCGCGGGCGCACGCTCTTGCTATCCTCGGGTCAGCTTTGCGGGGTAGCGACCACAGTGAGCTTTTCAAGATTACGGAGACTTATCGCGCTGGGGCTGAGGGTCGGGAGAAAACGGAGAAGTTGCTGCGAGCAATTTACTCTCTGCTGGAAGATTTGACGTTTCTGAATTCCGGGACGCCTGAACTGGTTCGCAACACTGACATTTTGGCCGAACTGAAAGCGCTGGCTGAATTTGCGGACTTCGCGTGGATTGCTTCGGCGTCCGAGCGGTTGGCTGAGGTCGAGCGGGGGATGCGGCGGAATCTGTTGCGGTCGTTGTCGCTGGATTCGTTTGCGGTGGCGTTGGAAATGAGAAATTGATTTAGCGATAAGATTTCACGACAGCCCGCCGCCAAGGCCGCGATCTCATTGCCATAGAGAGTCTGAGTTTGTTACGATGGACCCCCTGCGCGCCCCATCTCCCAGCGCCTTGTAGCATTCCAGGAAAGGTTCTCTATGGCAAAGAAACGATCTCTTGCAGTACTGATGTTTCTACTTGCTGCCTCCAGCGTTTTGTTGGCACAAACCTTGCATACACTCGTTCACCAACCTCCAGACGGCGTCGGAATAAGCTTCTTGATGACAGACGGAACGCTCATCACGCAGGGCAACGGCGAGTCCGACTGGGCCAAGCTCACTCCGGATATCAAAGGCAGCTACGTCAATGGAACCTGGAAGAGAATAGCGAGTTTGCCCGCTGGATACGTCCCCGACGCTTTTGCCTCGGCGGTGCTGGCCGATGGCCGGTTGATTATTGAAGGCGGCGAATATAACAACAACCAATTTGCATTTACTAATATGGGTGCGGTTTACGATCCAGTAAAAGACACCTGGACGATGCAGAAACCTCCACAGGGATGGGGCTTTATCGGAGATTCGCCGTCGGCGATTCTGCCGAACGGCCATTACCTTTTGGGAAGCAAGTTTGATAAGCGCGTCGCCGAGTTGGATCCGACCACCCTTACTTGGACCAACCTCGAATCGACGGGAAAGAAGGACCGAAACGCCGAAGAGGGTTGGACGCTGATGCCCGACGGATCGGTTTTAACCTTCGATGTGACCAAAGCTCCTCATTCGGAGAAATACGTCGCCTCGCAACAGAAATGGATCAGCTTAGGGAGCACGATTGTGGACTTGCACTCGCCCACAACGATCCACGGGTGCATCCCGTATGGAAAAAATGGATGCTACTACCCGCCGGGAGAAGTGGGGCCAGGTATTTTGCGGCCCGATGGAACCGTGTTCGCTACGGGCTCGGGATCGGACGGCGGAAGCGGCCCGGGACATACTTCGGTCTATGATCCTTCGACAGGGAAATGGACTCCGGGACCGGACTTCCCGAATGACGACAATGCGGGGGACTCATTCGCGGTGTTGCTGCCCAGTGGGAACGTGCTGGTGCTGGGTGACTCTGGTGCGCTTTACGATTATGACGGGAAGCAGTTCACCATCGACCCAGTGTCAGGTGTCGCTCCCATCCTGATGCTGCCTACGGGGCAGGTATTTGCCGCCGGCAACGTCGCAGCGGTGTACAACCCCGTTGGGAAATATCAGCAGTCATGGGCTCCGGTGATTACTACTTTCCCAAAGACTGTCAGCCGGGGTTCTACGTATAAAATCTCTGGCCAGCAGTTCAATGGTCTATCGCAGGCAGCTTCATTCGGAGACGAAGACCAAACCGCTACGAATTATCCCTTGGTGCGAATCACGAACAAGACCAGCCATCATGTGTTTTACGCGAAAACGCATGACCATAGCACCATGGGCGTAGCCACGGGGAAAGCGACGGTTTTCACCAACTTCGATGTCCCCTCGGAAATGGAAACCGGAGCCAGCACGCTGGAAGTGGTGGCGAATGGCATTCCATCGAAGAAGGTTGGCATCACGGTGAACTAGGAACCGTCACATCAACCTTGATGTTCGGTTCCCGAAGAATCTCTATCGCCGCCATCAACGGTGGCGGCGATGGGGATGCTCGCGACCTAGCACGGTTTGTTGCTTACTTCCCGCCCATCACCAGCTTCGCTATTGTGGCGAGTTGCATGTTTGACGTGCCTTCGTAGATCTTGCCAATCTTGGAATCACGCCAATATTTTTCTACCGGGTAATCTTTGGTGAATCCGTAGCCTCCGTAGATCTCAATGGCCAGCGAGGTTACGCGCTCGGCTACCTGGGAACAGAACAGCTTGCACATGGCGGCTTCTTTGACGAAGGGTATGCCGGCGTCTTTCATGCGCGCGGCGTTATAGACCATCAAGCGAGCGGCTTCGATTTCTGTGGCCATTTGCGCGATCTGAAACTGGATCCCCTGGAAGTCGGCAATGGATTTGCCGAACTGTTTGCGCTCTTGCGCGTATTTCGCGGCGTATTCCCAGGCGCCACGGGCGACGCCGGCCATCTGCGCACCAATGCCGATGCGGCCTTCGTTCAAAGTTTCAATGGCGATTTTGTAACCTTTGCCCACTTCGCCGAGAACGTTTGACTTCGGGACGCGACAATCTTCGAGAATCAATTCGCAGGTCGAGGAGGCGCGGATGCCGAGTTTGTCTTCTTTTTTGCCGACGTTGAATCCGGGGAATTCTTTCTCAATGATGAAAGCGGTGATGCCTTTGTATCCCGCCGCGGGATCGACGGTCGCAAACAGAATAAAGACGCCGGCCTCTTTGCCATTCGTGATCCAAAGCTTGCGTCCGTTGAGAACGTAGTCGCTACCTTTGAGTTCGGCTTTGGTCTGGAGGGCGAATGCATCTGAGCCCGATCCGGCCTCGCTCAATGCATATGCGCCACAGAGGTCGGCCACCATTCGCGGAAGATAGCGTTTCTTTTGTTCGTCGGTCGTCCACCGCAGCAGAGCGTTGTTGACCAGGGTGTTTTGCACGTCGACGATGACGCCCGCGGAAGCATCCACACGCGAAAGTTCTTCGACTGCGAGAATTGCTTCGAAGAACTTGCCGCCTGCGCCGCCGTATTGCTCGGGCACCTCGATTCCCATCAGTCCAAGCTGGAAGAACTGATGAATGAGTTCTTTGTCGAAGACACCTTTTTCGTCCATCTCTTTCACTAGCGGGCGAACTTTTTCTTCGGCAAATTGGCGGATGTTGTCGCGGAAAAGAATTTCGTCTTCGGTGAAGCTGGTTAGAGGAGTCGGTGAGGGAAGCTGCAGAACATCGGGCATACAAGCACCTTTGGATGAGTATGGCGAACCAGAAATTCTAGCACTTAGAGATTGACTACAGGAAATCGAGTGGGGGAATTAGCTCCCGTGGCCGCCGTAGACCAGCTTGAGCCCATCCGCTTGCAGGATGCGCTGGATTTGATTGCGGGCGTGGACTGCCCAAGGGCCGGAGGTATCCAACTTCACGTAAGCGCGCCAGTGTTTCAGAGCCTTGCGCGGCTCGCGAACCTTTTCGTAGGCCAGCGCCAGGTTGTAATGCGCGTCGCCGTAGGTGGGGGCGAGTTGCAGCGCGGTGTTGTAGGCCTGAATGGCTTCGGCGACACGTCCGGTCTCATCAAGCACATTGCCGAGATCGAAATAGGCCAGGGCGTAGCGTGGATCGATTGCAATGGCGGCGCGGTAATGCTTCTCGGACAACGTGTAATCTTGCCGGTTGTAATGCAGCGTGCCCAGGTTGATGTGCGCGGCTGCGTGTCCGGGATCGAGTTCCAGCACTTGTTGATAAGCCGTGATTGCCTGGGCCTGTGTACTGGAATCTTCCTCGAGGGCAATCCCTTGCGCGAAAAGCCCAGCGACATCGGCGGGGATCGGTCCCGGCTTGACCAGCGGAGTGGGACCTTTAGGACTCGCGGTGCTGGTAACTACCTTGTCTCGAGCAGAGAAGTCGAACATGAACTGCCCGGCAATGGGCTCGACCAATTTGCCTTCGTGGCGAAAGGCGACGCGGTTTCCCGCACTGAAGGCGCCAGCCTCAAGCAACGGATTTTCCATTCCCGCGGCCTGCTTCTGCATGGCCTCGAGAGATTGCCGGATCACCGCGGGACGCACTTTGTGAGCGCAGAGGTCACGAACTTTTTTGATTTGCAGCAGGTCAAAAAAGGAATAGCTCTCGGCGGCGGCTACCAGTCCGGCTTTTTCCCAACCTGCCAACTGACGCGCCGTGAGCCGAAGAATCCGGAGCAAGTCTGCTCGACTATAGCGGTACACGGTTATAGGGAACTTTCGGAATCCATTATCCGAAGTTGGGCTGGTCTTGGCAAGTGGAAATAAGACTCTAAGGGAACCTGAAACGGCAACTTGCACAGGGCGTGGTGCAAAGACGGACTGGACGGCTCATATTGGGTGACCTGCCCCTTCTGACCGCACGCTGTTGCGACGTGACCTGGGCGACGCTAGAGTTGAGGCCTTCGTGAGTTATGATGGGCTTCGTCCGCCGGAAGAACTCGTATGATCGCCAGCAAACGTAAAGCCGCCCAAGACATGGAGTCGACCAAGGAAATGACAGGATTGGTCCAGCAGGCCTGCCTGGTCGCGAAAGATGCCGCGTTCAATCTACGAGACTACCTCGAGAATTCCTCCAACATGGCGTTTATTGCGGTGAAGGACTGCGAAAAGGAACTGGATCGCGCGGAACGCAAAATCGACGACGGAATCACTCACGCCATCACCCAAGTCAGCGAGTCGGAAGCACGCGAACTGCTGGCCTGCCTGAAATTCATTATTGATCTGGAGCGCATTGGGGACTTGACCTGGTCGGTGACTCAACGCCTGCAGCGCCTGACCCCAAAAATCCTGCGCGACGACCGCCGGGATTTAATCGCGATGGCAGACATCCTGGAGAGAATGCTGGAAGTCGTGCACAACGGTTTTGTGAATCGCGATCTGGAAGCCGCGAACTGGATATTGAAGACCGACTCTCAGATTGACCAAGTCTGCCGGGCGATCTTTCAGCGGCACCTGGAAAGTAAAGCCAAAGACCGTCCCCGTGACTACAGCACAAATCTGTTGCTGATGGCCCAGGCCTTCGAGCGCGCCGGAGATCACACGAAGAATCTGGGTGAAGAATTGGTTCATCTGGTGGAAGGCCGCAGTGTGCGCCACGAGCCCAAACGGCCGCGAAGTTCGCGCGCGGCGAACGAGGTGTAGTCCTTCATGGCTGGGGAAGGGCTGTTGGCGTGCATGTATCGCCTTCCGCATTGAAACGCATCTTCTCGAAGTCGAACGTGTAGCTCTTTAATCGGCCGAGGAACAGCTGGCCAATGTTCCCGTAGAACTTGTCATCCGATTGCCCCTGGGTTTGCGCGATCACAGGGATCTCGTTGACCGAAACGCAGGCTCCGCCCATCTTTATGTTGACCTTGCCGGTCAGGTAAGAGGGATAGGTTCGCACGCCTCCCGCTCCGGCCAATTCGAAGTTGCCGATGGTTTGCGATGCGAAATCATTCTTGTGTTCGATGTAATATTGCAGCGTGAAAAATGTTCCAGCGGAGCCAGTATCAATGGTGAATAACCGTTCCGCGCCTGAGATTTCAGCGGCCACAACGGGCGTCAGTCTCTGCAGGAAAAGATTCTCTTCGCCACTGGAACTCGCAGCCAGGTTCGATCCCACTCCGAACCGACCATCGGCGAAGAACGTGATTCGCCCCAGCGCCGACAAAACCGGGAAACCTATGCTGCCGGGAATGCGATAGTGCAGGGTAGGAACGATCATGTCTTTGTCGTCAATGACGATGACCGCAACGTTTCTCAGTTTCGCCTCACCGAGTCGAAATTCAGGAATGACCGCGGTGCGAATCGTCATCCTTCGTCCGGCAATTCCGTTGGATGTTGCCGACGAGTTGGAGATCTTGAGACCCAGCCGCTGCGCGAGGCTGAAGCTTATCGCCGAGAGGTTCGCCCCCGTATCCAGGATCAGCGATTCGTGGAACTTGCCGAAGTCGACGGAAACCTCCGGAAGTCCGACTCTGTCTTTGCGGGTCGGCACGGAGAAGGGTTGCTTCACCTCTATGGACTGCGGTGGCGATCCTCGTAACAGACTCCACCGGGCGGCTTCTCGACTCACTCTCCGTCGCTCGTTCTCGTCCATCAACAACCCAAAGCGTCTATCCAGTTCCGAGTAGGCGTTGGCCGCGTCCGAGTAACGGAAAGACTTTTCGTAATCATCCGCCAATGTGCTAAGCGTGATGACTCCGCGCTCCTTGTCTGTGGTGGACAAGGTCGGTACCAGCGGTTCCAGCATTTTGATGGAATCGGCAACCCGATTACATCGGTTTGCCATGACACCTTCAAAGAAAGTGCGATCCGAAACCGACAGATTCGATTTCGATGATAGGGCGGCATTCAATTCCAGATAATGCCGATCGCGTAGAAGTTGATTGAGGTCGGTCGTTCCGGATTGGCTCACCGCGTCCTTGGACTGCGGCGGCAAAGACCACGCAAGGACGACAAGAGCCCACGATACGACGACGGCAATAAAACAGAGAGAACGCATTTCTTTCGGACTACTTCCAAGATAGCTTGACACTCACGTGTCTACTCATTGGATGCGCCAGACTGACTCTAAAGAAGCATTGAATCGCCTCTCACTATCGGGTTAGGGCTGCAGGGGCTCGCCTGCCACCACCCCGGTTAGCTTGTGCTCAGGCATGGCCCCGTTGAAACCTGCCACGTCGGTCTGAAGGAACTCGTTGAATTTCTGGATCGCGGACTGGTACGGGGGTTCGAGTAGTTGCCTCTGCTCCAAGGCGGCGGCGCTCGGAGCTTCATCCGATCCTTCCAAGAGCCCGTCCATCGCGATCAGATGCTCGCGAATCTTGTTGGGCGCCCGCAAGACCGATTCCGCGGCCCCTGCGTTGCTGGTGATCTGCGCTTGCACAGCCTTTATCTGCTTCTCGAAAGCATCAATGGCAGTCTTGACCGCCTGCTCGTCAGCAGCACCTTTCGCGACCTGCTGCAATGCTTTCAATTGCGCCTCCATCGCGTCCATGCGGTTCAGTGCCAGGTCGAGCTGCGACAATTCATGCAACACCGATTGCGTAATTTGATAAAGCGTTCCCAATGCGGCTGGGTCAGCGTGCGAACGCGGATCGTTAACCACCACGATCTTCTGCGATGTGGTCTGACCGGCAACAATCATCGTCGCTGTATACTCGCCGGGGAGAACGAGAGCTCCGGATTTCGGCCCTTTATTAAAGTCCTTGGCCCCCTCCCAACGCACCGGTCCGTCGGCCCGCAGATCCCAGTAGAGCCGCTGCAAGCCCGGCTTGGTCGGGACCCAGGGAATTTTCTTTGGCTGTCCGGGTTCGGCTTCTTCCTCCTCGGCAGTCTTTGCGGGAGCGACCTGTTGTTGAGTTTGCGAAGGTGTAGCGGGCGTCGCCGGTTTCACTTCTTGCTGCTCTGGCCGTTGCGTCTTCTGGGTTTCGGCTGGCACGGGAATGTCTTCATCCGCGGGCGGAGTTTCGTCCTGATCCAGTTCGCGCATTCCCTTCATAGTCCTCACGGCGTGGCCTTGCGAGTCGGTAATCACGAGTTGGCCGGGATCTTTGACCTCGCGAGTAAGGAAGTAACTGAGCTGCGCTCCGTATGTCGGATTCTTTCCGTAGAACGCGCCATCTCCCAAGGCTTCAACTTGCGACCAAGGCCAGAAACGCAAAGCCGGAGGCGGCGGGAAGAAATGTGCAGAAGCTTGCCCGATTTGAGGAGTGAATTGCTGGAACGGCGTTAGATCATCAAGAATCCAAACTGAACGGCCGTGCGTTCCGACCACCAGGTCGTTATCGCGCTGGTGCAACTCCAGGTCGTAAACCGATACGTTCGGTAAACCGAGCCCGAACAAATACCAATGCGCGCCCTCATCCCACGAAACGTATAACCCATTTTCCAGGCCTGCGTAGTACATCCGAGGATTTTGCCGGTCGCGTCTGGCGACATGCGCATAGACTTGCGGCAGATCACCGCTGATGGATTGCCACGTCGCACCATAATCGGACGTGCGATAGAGATACGGTTTGAAGTCGCCGCTGAAGTGGCGATCCACGGTGATCAACGCCTCGCCTGCATTCTCGGACGACAGGTCGATGGACTCAACCCGCCCCCACGAAGGCAATCCAGGAATGCGCGCAGTAATGTTCGTCCAGGTGGCCCCGCCATCGCGCGTAAGCTGGACTTGACCGTCGTCGGTGCCAATCCAAATCACGTTGGGATCCTTTTCCGACGGTGTGATCCGAATAATTGCGTCGTAGACCTCGGCGCCCGAATTGTCCTTCAGCACTGGTCCGCCTGAAGACTGCTGCTTGGCTTTGTCGTTCAGCGTGAGGTCCGGGCTAATCGGCTTCCAGGTACGTCCGCGATCTTCGCTCTTGAAAACCACGTTCCCACCGGCATAAAGAACCGTGGGATTCTGCGGTGAAACCGCGAAGCCCGCGTTCCACGCGAAGCGGTAAGGAAAATCAGCTACGCCGCCGCCGACGAAATCCCGCGGGTAAGGCTCGATATCGTGAACCTGCTCGGCCGCGCGATCGAAGATCATGAACACGGCGTTCTGGGTGCTGTTGTAAACCAAGTTTGAATTATCGGGGGCCGGAATGGCGTATATGCCATCGCCGCCGTTGAGGTCGAACCAGTCCCGGTCGAGAATTCCGGAGTTGTCCTTGGTGCGACTTGGACCGCACCAACTGCTGTTGTCCTGCAGCCCGCCGCAGACCAGGTACGGCCGCTCATCGTCCGTGCCCACGTGATAGAACTGCGCGATCGCAATGTTGTGTAGGAACGCCCAATGCTCTCCATTATCGCGCGAGAGAATTACGCCTCCGTCGTTGCCCTCAATCATGCGACCGCTGCCAGCCGGATCGATCCAGATGGCGTGGTGGTCCACGTGTACCTGTTTGGCGGTGATGCTGAAATTTTGTCCGCCATCCTTCGATTCCATCATGTTGTTGGACAAGGCCAGAATGTGATCCGCGTTTCGCGGATCTACCGCGAGGTGTGAGAAATAAAACGGACGAGCGTCGACTTCTTCATCTTTGCTGACCGCGCTCCAGTGATCACCGGAATCGTCCGAACGCCATAACACCCCGTCGGTCGAGCCCATGACTGCGTAAACGACGTTTGGCGAACTTGCAGCGATCGCAAGGCCTATGCGTCCCACCGGTCCTTTGGGTAGGCCGTGAGCGCTCAGGCGCTTCCACGTCTCACCCTGGTCAACGGATTTGTAAATTGCGTCCTCGGGTCCGCCATCAGAGTAGCTCCATGGCGTACGACGGAAACGGTACGCCGCCGCGAACAGCACTTGCGGATTTTGCGGATCCATAGCTAAGTCCGCAACGCCGACGCTGGGCCCGACGTAGAGCACTTTTTTCCAACTGACTCCGCCGTCGGTTGTGCGGAACACGCCGCGCTCTTCATTGTCGACCCAGGGACTGCCCATCGCGGCCACGATCACGGTGTTGGGATGATGAGAATCAATCACGATGCGCGAGATCTGGAAACTCGCTTCCAGTCCCATACGCTTCCAATGCGCACCGCCGTCAGTCGATTTGTAGATGCCGTCGCCGAAGGAAACATTGTTGCGAACGTTGGCCTCGCCCGTCCCTGCCCAAACAGTCTCTGGATTCGTGGGGTCGAGCGCGAGCGCGCCAATTGAGGCTACGCTCTCGTGTTGAAACAACGCCTTCCACGTGATGCCGCCGTCATTGGTGCGGAACACGCCGCCGTCGGCCGCGCCGACGTAATAAGTGTCGCTGTCGCCGGGTACGCCGGCTACAGCGCTGACTCGTCCTCCGGAGATCGCTGGACCGATCTCGCGAAAACTGACGCTCTTGCGCACTTCCATGGGCAGTCGAGTTCGGCCTTCGTCGTCGGCTTTCTGCGGACCGGCTTGGTCGGCGAGCGACGATTCTGACGGAATTCCTGCAGCGTCCTTGGCCGGTTCATGCTTGCTGGTCGCTTGCTTCGCGCCTGGATGAACTTCACCCGAGCGTTGTGTCGTCGCCGGAGCATTCTGTTGCGCGAGAGAGTTTTCTAGTGAAAAGCAGAAAAAGAAAAGAAGACAGGCAGCCAACACGGGCCAGGCGCGATAGCATGAGTTCATAGTTTCGTCCGGAGCGAAATGCAAAGTGAAACGAGTAGAGTAGCACGCGGTCTCGGGCAGTTGGTAACCCGCCTCTGTCTACAAACTTTTACTTTCGTTGACCGTCCTTTACGCTGGGCGGGGGCGCAACAATGCTCCAATAGAACCAGACCGGCGAAGCTCAACTGACGCTGGAGGAATTCCGATGAAGTGGATTCTCATTTCGTTTTGGCTGCTCCTTTCAGCATTGTGCATTGCGCAGACCACGCCGGCGAGTCCGCCTTCCGAAGATCAAAGTCCTCCCTCGGCACAAGACGGGCACGGAAATGGCCAACGGCCACCCGGCGTTGCGGGAACTATTACCGCGACGGATGCGCACTCGATCACCCTCAAGACTCGCGATGGCCAGACTACTCAAGTGGCCGTTGACGACAAGACGCAATACCGGAAAGGTCGTGAAGCTGCGACCCTCGGCGATTTCAAGGTAGGGGACCAGGTCTTCGTTCGCGGAGAGAAAACCGGCGAGAACGCATGGCAAGGGACAGTTGTTGCCACTCGAGGCCAGGGCCACGGATCTGCGAGCAACTTTGCGGAAGGCATGGGTAAGCGTTTCATCGCTGGCGAAGTCAGGTCGATCGACGGTACGCAGTTGACCATCCAGAGACCGGACGGCGTTACGCAGAAGATTTCCGTCGACGAGGATACTTCCTTTCGTAAGAATGGAGAGAGCATTACGCTCGCCGACTTAACACCTGGTGACCACGTGTTTGGCCGTGGCGAACTCAAGAACGGCGTCTTCGTACCCGCTGTCCTGAATGTCGGGCAGCCGAAATTCGGAATGCACGGACAGAATGAAGCGCCTGCGCCTCGTTGACGATAGTCAAGATAGTCCGCAGTGCCCTTAAGGCCTACGTGCAGATTAGAAATCAGTCAAAGTTCAAGTGGCATCGGTGGGCGAGAGAGCGCATGCTCTTTCTGTGTCTGGCAGTGGTGGTTTATTGCCCTGGTCTTGCGGCTCAAAGTCCGCAAACTCAGGGAGGGATCATTCATGGCATCGTGAAATCCGGAAATATGCCGGTTCCGGGTGCGACCGTAACCGCTGCAAATACGCTTACAGGTCAAAAGGTAACGACCTCGACTGATGTGGACGGTAGCTATTCTGTGCAAGTCCCGTCCGACGGCCGTTACGTTGTTCGCGCTCAGATGTCGGCGTTTGCCCCGATGACGCAGGAAGTGCGAGTCAATGACGCCAACCGTAACCTTGAGGCAAATCTCGAACTGATTCTGCTCTCCCGCGTACCAAAGACAGAGCCAGCAAATCCCACCGCGCCTGCCCAGGCTGCGGCAACCGGTGCGGGGCGTGGATTCCAGAACCTTACGTTGGAACAGAGCGCCGAAGGCCGTGAATTGAATGGCAATGGCGCAAGCGACATCGTGCCACAGGGCATGCCAGTGCCGGGGATTGCTCCCGACAGCGCCACTGAATCTGTCGCCATTTCGGGTAACAGTTCCAGCCCATTTGCAACGATGAGCAGCGCCGAAATGCAACAGCGGTTTAATGATGCTCGCCAGCAGGGCGGAGGTTTCGGCGGTGGAGGATTTGGCGGTCCGGGCGGATTTGGCGGTGGGGGCGGCGGTGGCTTCGGCGGCGGAGCTGCGCTTTTCGGCCAGCGAGGCTTTGACATCAACAAGCCTCATGGCTCGATTTATTACGGCATCGGCGATTCTGCTCTCAATGCCGCTCCCTATTCGCTGACCGGGCAGCCGGTGATTAAACCCGCTTATGAACAGAACAGCTTTGGCGGATCCATCGGCGGGCCACTGAATATTCCGAAGATCTACCACGGCGGAGATAAGACTTTCTTTTTCGTCAACTACAACGGAAAACGCGGCGAGAATCCTTTTGATCAGTTTTCAACCGTACCCACTTTGCTCGAACGCCAAGGGAATTTTTCCCAAACTCTATATACCTCGGGTCCGAATGTTGGACAACCGGTGCAGATTTTCAATCCCGCCAGTGGCACGCAATTCGCAAACAATACGATTCCGCAGATTAATCCCGTTGCCACCGGCTTGTTGCCATACATTCCAATGCCCAACCTGCCAGGCAATTACCAGAATTTCCATTTCATCACTTCGGCCAACAGCAGCAGCGACGACCTGAACATCCGCATAAATCACAGCTTTGGCGCGGCCCTGCGTGGCCGTCGTCAGGGCGGCGGGCGCCGAGGCCCGCAGAATAATCTCACCTTCGGCTTTCACTACCATGGATCGAGCGCAGAGCTAACCAATCCTTTCCCCAGCGTAGGCGGGCACACCGACGTTCGCAGTTTCGATATACCAATATCCTACGTTCGAAGCTTCGGAAAGTTGACCAACGTCGCCCGCTTTGATTTCAACCGCAGCCGCACGCGTACGCAGAACCTCTACGCATTTGTGAACAACATTACCGGGGCTGTGGGAATTAATGGAGTCTCAACGAATCCCTTCGATTGGGGCCTTCCCAGTCTATCGTTCACCAATTTCGGCGGTTTGCAGGACGTCAATCCAGCTCTTCTGCGCGACCAAACCTTTACCTATTCCGACAACATGATTTGGACTCACGGCAAACACAGCTGGCGTTGGGGCGGAGATTTCCGCCGCATCCAGGTCAACACCGAGACCGATAGCAACGCGCGCGGCAGCTTTATTTTTACTGGGCTCAATACTTCACAAATCTTGAACGGCCAGCCTGTGGCCGGGACCGGTTTCGACTTCGCGGACTTTCTTCTCGGCCTGCCGCAGCAGACCTCCGCGCAGTTTGGCGAGAACAATTATCACTTCCGCGGAAATTCGTGGGACCTGTTCGCGCAAGACGAGTGGAAGATACGCGGCAATCTCACCCTTAATCTCGGAGTACGGTACGAATATGTCTCGCCCTACACCGAGATCAACAACCGCATCGTCAATCTTGATCTATCGCCTGGAGTGTTGAGCCTGTCGGGCGGAACTCCAGCCGTAGCGGTCGTACTACCGGGCCAGGTCGGGCCTTACAACGGACTTTACCCCGTCACGCTGGTGCGGCCCGACCGCAACAACTTCGCCCCGCGTGTTGGTTTTGCCTGGAAACCCTTTTCCAAAACCGTGGTGCGTGGCGGATACGGCATCAACTACAACACTGGGGCGTACCAGAGCATCGTGCAACAACTCGCGTTCCAGCCGCCATTTTCGTTTGCCGAGACCAACGTACAGTCAAGCCCCGGACAGCTCACCTTGCAGAATGGTTTTCCAACCACTCAATCGGCGGGAATCACCAATAACTACGCTGTGAATCCCAACTACCGTCTGGGCTACGTGCAGATCAGAAACCTGGACATCCAGCAGCAAATCAAACCCACGCTGCTGCTAAATATCGACTACACCGGAACCAAGGGGACAGATCTCGACGTTCTCGAAGCTCCGAATCGTACGGCAACCGGCATTCGGATTCCGGGCGTGCAGGCCTTCAATTACCAAAACTCGGTTGCCGACTCCGAAGCCAACGCCGGCTCGGTGCGCCTCCGCAAACGGCTGGCTCACGGATTCTCAGTTGGCGGTACCTATACGTTTTCCAAATCACTCGATGACGCGTCGACGATTGGAGCGGGGGCGACTTCGGGCTCGGCATCCGCCGGTCTTGGCGCTGGAGGTACTGGCGCTGGAAGTGGCGCCAGCAGCGGGACGTCAAGCGCGGGCACGACTAACGTCGCCCAGAACGCATTCGACCTCTCTGCCGAACGCGGTCTTTCCAGCTTTAATCAGACTCATCGTTTTACTGCTGACTATTTGTGGGAGCTGCCTTTCGGTCACGACAAGCGGTGGTTGACGGGAAATAGCGTTCCGCGCGCCATATTCGGCGACTGGCAGTGGAGCGGCGACTGGACCATCGCTTCGGGACTTCCCTTCACACCTCGCCTCCTGGGTGACTTTTCGGACGTGCAGCGCGGTACAAATGGCACGTTGCGACCGAATCTTGTGACAGGAGAATCAATTTCGATTCCGAATCCGTCGATTGGGCAGTGGTTCAACACTGCCGCATTCGTCGCACCGCCGCCGGGCCAATACGGCGATGCGCGCCGCAACAGTATCATCGGTCCTCCGACCAAGATGTTTGACGTGGCCTTCACCAAAATCTTTCCTTTAAAGGAATCGCGTGTTCTGGAATTTCGCGCCCAGGCAACCAATGTTTTCAATATTCCGCAATACGCCAGCATCGATACACAAGTGAATTCTCCGACGTTTGGCCGAGTGACCGCGGTTGGAGCCATGCGAGCCACACAACTGACCGCGAGGTTTCGGTTTTAGGACATGACTAACTCCAGTCCAATCCGCCAGCCTCGCATACGTAAGCCCTCGGCCGTGTTACTGGTACTCATTTTGCTGGGGTCCTACCTGCCGTCCCAAACCGATTACACCTTCCACGCCGAAACGGAATTGGTTCTGGTAAATGTCACGGTGCGTGACAAGAGTGGCAAGGTTGTCCGCGACATGAAATCTGAGGACTTTCAGATCAAAGAAGATGGCAAATCCCAGCAAATCGTCTCGTTTGATGTTGAGAACACCGATGCAGTTCCCACTCTCGATGTAGCCCAAGCAAAACAGTTCGAGAGTTCTTCGGCCCCAGCCTCAGAGAAGCCGCAACTCGCCGCAGCGGTCGAGTTCAAAGATCGGCGCTTGATCGTGCTGTTCTTCGATCTTTCGGGGATGGAACCTGACGAGATCGACCACTCGGTAACTGCCGCCGCGAACTACGTAGATAAACAAATGGCTCCAGCTGACCTGGTTTCGATTGTTTCGCTGGGAAGTTCTCTGCAGGTCAATCAGGATTTCACCGCTGACCACGCGTTGCTGAAGAAGGCTCTGCAGGCTTTGAACCCTGGTGCTGGGCAAGGTTTCGAAGAAGCATCGACTGGGACAACCGAGGGCACACCCGACACCGGCGGGTCGTTCACCGCCGACGACACCGAGTACAACATCTTCAACACCGATCGCCGGCTAGAAGCTTTGCGTTCCGTCGCGGAGCGGCTTTCTCACGTGCAACAGAAGAAGTCCTTGATTTATTTTTCCAGCGGCATCGATCGCACCGGCATCGAGAACGAGTCGGAACTCAAAGCCGCGACGAACGCCGCAGTCCGTGCCAATCTCGCCTTTTACACCATGGACATCCGCGGGTTGCAAGCTCTAGTGGCGGGCGGAGAAGCGCAGAACGCCAGCCTCCGCGGCACTTCGCCGTACTCTGGACAGTCGACGCTCAACGCTCTGAATTCGAATTTCACTACCCAGGAAACCCTCGTGACCTTGGCTGCGGACACCGGCGGCCGCGCCTTCCTCGATTCCAACGATTTCAGTAAGGTCTTCAAGGGTGTGCAGGACGATACCTCGACCTATTACGTTATTGGCTACCACAGCACTAACCCCGCGCGTGACGGCCGATACCGGCACATCACGGTAGCCCTGAATCGGCCGGGAGTAAAAATTGAATACAGGCGCGGGTACTATGCTCCGGCCGACTACCAGCATGCCACCAATGAAGTCCGTGAGCGCCAACTCGAGGAGGAACTCAATTCCGACTTGCCTGCCACAGATCTGCCGCTTTACCTGGCCGCTGGCTATTTCCGCATCGGTGACAACAAATTCTTTGTCCCCATCTCGCTGGCCGTGCCCGGATCGCAGATCCCGTTCACCAGCACCAGCAATCAGGACAAAGCGACGCTTGATGTCATCGGCATGGCGCTCGACGGCAATAAGCGCCAGGTCGGTGACATGCGCGATACGGTGAAGCTTGCCGTAAACGCGTCGACAGAAGTGCGCAGAAAGAACGTACAGTACAACAACGGATTTATCCTGGTTGCCGGCAAATATCATTTGAAGTTTGTGGTTCGCGAAAACCAGAGTGGGCGCATGGGGTCATTTGAGACCGATATCGAAATCCCCGACCTGAAAACTCAGCCTCTCAAGATGAGTTCAGTGGTGATGGCCAATCAAATTCAGCCGTCGAAAAATACTCGCAACAAGAGCAATCCGTTAGTCCGAGACGGCTCGGAAATCATTCCGAGCGTCACTCACGTCTTCTCAACTGGGCAGCATCTCTACCTTTATTACGAAGTCTACGATCCGGGACACGAGGGACAGAGCAATGGCAAATCAAATGGTGGGAACGATTCGAGCATCCGGCTTTTGACCAACATCGCCTTTTTCCAAGGGAAGGTGAAGGCTTATGAGAGTCCGTTGCAGGAAGTAAAAGAGCTGAATGCGCGGGATCGAGGTGCCGTCGTATTCCAACTGGATGTCCCGTTGACTCAGCTTAAGCCCGGCTTTTACACCTGCCAGGTCAACGTGGTGGACGACGCTGCAGGACGGTTCGCGTTCCCCAGGTTGGCATTGCTGCTTCGGCGGTAGCTGAGCTGTTGCATCTGACGTTCCCCTAAACGGAAATCCGCTTACGAACATTTACTTTCCGTTACAAATTCTTACCTCACAAGCGCCAAAACCTGTTTTTATCAA
>Ga0206956_1013_pt1 | contig 68465 bp, 55 predicted proteins | sample Alteio_BWOrgHeat_35_FD_153252 | JGI IMG/M metagenome (GOLD analysis project Ga0206956, IMG submission 153252) | Enriched cells from forest soil in Barre Woods Harvard Forest LTER site, Petersham, Massachusetts, United States -... | ecosystem: Environmental > Terrestrial > Soil > Temperate forest >...
CCGGTTCGGTCATCACCACCCCGATGACAACCGTGACCGGAAACTTGAAGTTGCCATAGAGCGCAAACAAGATGATAAAGATAAGGAGAACGGCGAGCGGGCCTATCAGCGCAAACTGTTCTCGCGCGGCGACGTATTCGCTGTATTCGCCGCCCCAATCCAGCCGATAGCCCTGTGGCAGCTTTACCGACGACTGTACTGCCTTCTGCGCTTCGTCCACCGCACGGGCGAGGTCGCGCTCCTCGATGCTGAATTGAACCCCGATGTAGCGCCAATTATTCTCGCGGTAGATGAACGACGCGCCGTTACCCTGATGAATCTTAGCCAGTTCGGAAATCGGGATCTGCTGCCCAGAAGGAGTCGGCACCAGCAGATTGCCGATGGCGTGCTCGCTCGAGCGGTATTGAGGCTTCATGCGAACTACCAGATCAAATAGCTGCTCGCCCTGGATCACTTGTGTGGCCGCCTGGCCGCCCACGCCCGCCTGAATTACTCCCTCGACATCGGAAACATTAATGCCGTAACGCGCGATTTTGTCACGGTCCACGTCGATCTGCACGCTGGGCTGCCCCAGTTCGCGCACCACGGTGAGCTCGGTAAAGCCGGGAACCTGTTGCAACACACGCTTGATCTCGACCGCTTTATCTTCGAGGACTTGCAGGTCCGGGCCGAAGATTTTCACTGCCAGCGCGCTCTTCAAGCCAGTGAGCGCTTCATCCACGGCGTCTTCGGCAGGCTGGGTGAAATTGAAAATCACTCCAGGGTACGATTCAACTCTTTTCTGAATGTCTTTGGTCAGTTCGGCCTTGTTGTGGATCGGTCCCCGCGTCCAGGTTGCGTCCTTATAGGGTTTCAGGCCGACGTAAAACTCGCAGTTGAAGAATCCGGTGGGGTCGGTGCCGTCGTCAGGACGCGCCAACTCCGAGCCAACCTCGGTGACCATCGGGTAGGACATCAGGATCTTCCGGATTTGCGGAGCGAATTTCGCCGCCCCTTCGAAGGAGATCGTATAAGGCATGGTGGCGCGCACCCACATCGCTCCTTCGTCGAGGTGGGGCATAAACTCACCTCCAATGAAAGGAACCAAGAGAAGAGAAGCGGCGAAAATGACGGTCGCCAGAACCATCGTAAGATTCGGCCGATCCAGGCACCAGCGAAGCTCCGAAGCGTACTCGTCTCTTAACCAATCGTAAGCGCGGTTCGCCTTTTCCTTCACGCCGTGCTTGAACCAGTAGGAAGCGAGAACGGGAACCAAGGTTAAAGTGAACAGGAGCGAGCCGAGCAGCGCCCACGACATGGTTTCCGCCATCGGGTGAAACAGCTTGCCGGACGGGCCACTCAGCGCGTAGATGGGAATGTACCCGGCGAGAATGACGGCGACGGAATAAAAAATGGGCCGGTCGACGTCGTGCGCCGCCGCAATAATCACTTCGTGTAGTTTATATTCCTGCCCGTGGCGCGCAGCCAGTTCGCGGTAAATGTTTTCCATCATCACGACGGTGCCGTCGATGATGATTCCGAAATCGATAGCCCCAATGGAAAGCAGATTGGCCGGAATACCGCGTGCGTGCAGGAAAATGAACGAAAACAGAAGGCTCAGCGGAATGGTTAGAGCTACGATGATGGCCGCGCGCACGCTGACCAGGAAGAAGATCAGGACGACAAAGACCAGAGCCATGCCGAGCAGAAGGTTGTGCTCCACGGTGTCGATGGTGACCTGCACCAGGTCGCTCCGGTCATAGTACGGACGGACCTTCACATCGTGCGGCAGTAGATCGCGGTTGATCTCCTTGGTCTTCTCTTCCACTCGTTTCAGGACGTTCTGCGTCTGCTCTCCAGTGAGCATGAGGATGACGCCTTCAACTCTGTCGTCATCGTTCTGGAAACCGAACTCCCCGAGGCGAGGAGCGTGGCCGATGGTAACTTCGCCGACGTCGCGAATGCGCACCGGTACGCCGTTGTTGTTCCCGACCACGATGTCGCCGATGTCTTCAGTCTTGCTCACCAGTCCCAGTCCGCGCACGTAAAAGAACTGCGAACCCTGCGAGTAAAAGCCGCCGCCCGCGTTGGCGTTGTTGGCGGCCAAGGCATTGAGCACCTGCGGCATGGGAATGTGGTAGCTGTAAATCTTGGCCGGATCAAGCAGCACCTGGTATTGCATCACCGTGCCCCCGAAGCCCGAATCGTCGGCCACGCCCGGCACGGATTTGTAGGCGCGCTCAATCACCCAGTCCTCGTACGTCTTCAGTTCTTGCGGCGTGCGGTCGGGGCTCTCGATCACGTAGCGATAGACCAGATTTGATGGGCTCGAAAGCGGCGCCAGGCTGCCGGTAACGCCTGGAGGCAGGTTGGCAGTTGAGAGCCGCTCAAACACGACTTGCCGGGCAAAATAATTGTCCGTGCTGTCCTCGAACGTCATAATGACGTCGGACAAGCCATAGAGCGAGATCGAGCGCATGAAGACCATGTGCGGGACGCCGTTCATCTGCAACTCAATCGGCAGCGTGACCAGGCGCTCGATTTCCTCAGCCGCGTGCCCCGGCCACTGTGTGATCACTTCGACCAGCGGAGGCGAAAGGTCTGGGTATGCATCCACGGGCATCTGCTGAAACGAGATCGTGCCGACTACGGTCACGAGCACTGCCAGCATCAGGACCAGGAAGCGCTGGCGGAGAGCGAATTGGACGATGTGATGAATCAATCTGCGATCCTGCCTCAGCGTTGGAGCGAATTCTGGAACTGCAGAAAAAGACTTCCGTCACCGACCACGTGGTCGTTGGTTTGCAACCCAGTAAGGATTTGCGTCTTCCCTTCCTGGGTTTCACCGAGCGTGACGTCGCGCCGGGCGAACTGTCTTTCTCCGGTCTGCAGATAAACGTAGGGCATGTTTTGATCGTTGCGCAGCACGGACGAATTGGGGACAAACAGCGCGTTGGGAATGACGCCGGCTTGGACCTCGGCGGTCACGTACATTTCCTTCTTCATGCGCTCGCCCGGATTCGGCGATTCAATGCGCGCCTGCAGCGTTCGCGTGTTCGGATCGAGCGCGGGAGAAATGTACTCAATCTTCCCGCGCACCACGCCGGGATACGATTCATTCTCAATCGTCACCGGGTCACCGACGTGCACGTAGGCCACATCGTTCTGATAGATGTTGACGAGAATCCACACCGAACCCATATCCGAGAGCGTGAAACATTGAGTCGCGCCAGCTGCCAGCAATTGCCCCGCAGAGCACTGGCGATCCACGACTTCTCCGGCCACCGGTGAAAACAGCGGAATTTCCGGCGAGGGCGGCTTAATGACAATCGTTTCCGGGTCCGCTATGCCGAGCACACGGATAGCGTCGGCGCTGGACTCGTAGTCCGCTTGTGCCTGCGCACGGTTCGATTGAGCTTGCTCGAGATCTGCCTCGGCAATTGCGTGGTGTGCATAGAGGTCTTGCGCGCGAAGGTAGAATTTGTCCGCAAGCTGGAAGGCATCGCGTGCCTTGATATAAGCCGAGCGGAGCAAAGAGTAGTCCGGGCTGGCGATGTAAAGCAGCGCCTGACCGGCGCGTACGTGCTCACCCTGCACAACCACGACGCGGCTGACCGGCCCACCCACCTGCGTGATTACTGGCGTGGTCTTGAAGTCGTTGTATTCGACCGCGCCCGTCAGGCGGAGAACGCGCGCCAGCGGTCCCTGCCCGACCGTCACGACCTGGATGTGCGACATCTGGTCGGCGGGAAGCGAGAACAACTCGGCTTTAGACTCGCGACTTTCCGCAGTCGAGAACGAGGTCATCTTGCCGGCCTGTTCTCCGCCGCCGCTGCAACCGGCTAGCAGCAACATGATCGCTGTGGCGACGGCGAGCATGGCCAATCGTTGCTTACGACTCTCGCCAATGTTCATGGCAGGTTCCTCGTTCCCACCGCTTCCCGCAGTTGCTCGAGAGCGGTCATGTAAGAAGCCAGAGCCTGGCGGTATGCCAACTGGGCGGCCCGGTAGGTACGCTCAGCGTCCAGGAAATCCAGCAGGCTCGCGGCGCCGCGCTTATAGGCGTACTCGCTGATATCGCGCGACTCTTGCGCCTCTTTCAGATATCCGGAAGTGTAAAGTTGGACGATTTCATCGTTGCTCCGAATCGCCTCATAGGCATTTCCAACATCCGACAACACCGTATCGCTGGCCGATAACTGCGATTCCTGGGCTTGGGTAAGAGCGTAGCCGGTGCGTGCGATTTCGCCTTGGTTGCGATTGAAAATCGGCAGCTCGAAACTGGCGAAGATGGAAGCGGTATTCTGTCCCGAGGTGTGGGTATAGTCGAAGGTTCCGTTCACATCGACCTTACCATTTGCTTTGGCCAGCCGAATCTGGCTTTGGGCGGCAGTTACGCCCAGCACTGCGGCCTGAAAATCGGGACGCTGCTTGAGCGCCTTCGCCTGTAAATCTTCCAAGTTGGCTTTCAGCGGCTGATAGGCCAAGTCGCCGATAACGTCATAGTCGGCCGGCACCCCATTGTAGCCAAGCAGTTCCCTCAGACCAATGAGTGCCTGCGCCTTCGCCAGACGAGCCGACGATACATCGGTTTGAAACTGCAGGAACTGAAGTCTGATCTTGAGGTAATCGCCTTCGCTGATGGCGCCCGCCTTGAACTGCGATTCTGAAATGTCGACCGTCGTCTGGAAGCTCTTCAAATCCTCCAGCGCGAGCTGCAGAGTTGATTCGGCCAGCAAAACGCTGACAAACTGTTGGCCGACGTTGAATGTGAGTGCGCGCTCGGCATCCGTAACTTGCGCGCGCGTTACGGCGGTCTGATCGCGCGCGGCTTGCAGGCGGCTCTGTCGCTTATGGCCGCGCTCAAAGAGATACGAAAGGCCGAGGTCGAACTGCTGGGCCAGATCCAAGTCGTCTTTGGAAAAATCGCTCGGACTAAAAATGGGGATGAATTGAGCGTCGGCCCCGAGCACAGGGTTGGGACGCAAGTTCGCGGTGGTTTCTTGCGCCTGGTTTTGAAAGATCAGAGTCCGCGTGGCTCTGAGTGCATGGTTGTGGGCCAATGCCAGTTCGATGGCCTGATCAAGACTGATCAGAGTCGCCGTTTGTGTCGCCGTTTGTCCGGTACTCACGTGGACTGCCAGTAACAAGAAGAGGGGCAGAACGGCAAGCGGCAGAAATTCTTGTAAGACTATCGACGCCACTTCAAAGCGATCGAGTCTAACGGGCAGTTGCCCGCGAAGCATAAACGTCTTGAAGCGTCGTAAACTCAATAGAATTTTTGAAACCCTGCAGAATTTGCCGAAACAATATGCGTTTCAGGAAACACGCGGCCAAGTCCGGTCAGCCATCGGCTCTTTTACGAGGCTACTGAGCGGACAGAAAACTCAGATCACCTTTCGGAAATACCGAGACCAGGGAGAACAAAAGACGCTAAAAAATGGGAGGAGGACGTACGTATAACTGGAAGGATTCCAGAAAAGGCCGGGGATGCATCTGCGGCGGTGAGAACTGAAGGCAACGGCGAAAGACCGAGGAAAAAACGACGGACAGCACGATGGCCGCGACCGATTGCGCCATCAGACAAATCAGGCACAATGTGGCGTTAGGCGAATCTGCGCGCAACTGTGTCCCGTCGGTCAGGTCGAACGACTGGAGACCGCAGAAGTGCGCAGCCTGCGCTACCGTCGCGAGAAGAAGCAACGTGACGCACAGGAGAGCAAGCCATTTCGCCCCAGCCGTTTTTGTGAGGATGTCCAAAATCGCTCAGCCGTCAGATAGAGCATACAGCGAAACGGCCTTAATCTCTCAGGTTACGAGGGTTACCAAGCGATTTTACACTCCAATGGCTTTGGACTGGAACCTTCTTTCGCGGGCGAATCCCTGAATCCCGCGAGGGACAGAGATGGCATTGGGCTCTTTCCCCGCTGGATTTGTCACGCAGAAGTCGGCCGCCAGAACCTTCTTCTCCTGTATACGACTCATCTTTTGGACACAACATTCCCCATGCATTTCCCCATGCAAAAGGGCAAGTTTCGCATCTGACTTGAGACTACCTATTGAACATGGATCATCTTGCCGTTGGAATCCAAGGTGCCATGCACGCGAACTTTCTTGCCTTCAAACTGTTTGACTTCGTTCTGGTGATCGATATCGTAAGTGGTGTTGCTCGCGGAATCCTGGAACATATACTTGTCACCTGATTTCACGATCGTACCGGTAAAAACTTGAACTCCGGGCTGCTGCGATTGAGCTTGGGCGTCCGGCGCCTGTCCTGATTGGTCCGGTGCCTGCCTGGGTTGTTGCTGTTGGGCCGGCGCCTGACCGGATTGCTCGGTTGGATATTGCTGTTGCGGGGATGGCGAGGCATCCTGCCCGAAAAGTTGAGCGCTCACAAGCATCATCCCACATACGAGAAGAAGTACGGCAAGAAGGTGCGCAGAGTCTGTCTGTTTTTTGTTGTTCATGAGACCTCCGAAACGGGTTAGTCAATTTGGTAGTCTGAAGCAACCTCCTTGCCAAAAGTTCTTCCTGGACTTGTGATTTTCGAGAGTGGAAGTGCGATGTTCTATTTACAAGCTTTAGCTCGGATCGGAACTGTGTATGAAGAATTCAAGAACTACACAACCGACATTCCTCTCGGTAAGAACTACAGGGAAAACCGTATGCGATGCGGAGTGGGCGTGAATCCTTGAAAGCAAAGAGAGCAAAATTTGCTCGGTTGTAAATCTGTGCGCGCGTGTGACAAAGCTCCGCTCACCAGTGGAATCCAGACTCATTTCTGGCTTGGCAGCGAGTTGCTTCACACTATGTGGGCCAGGCGCAAAACGCCAAACCATATCCATGCGCCAACCACTGTCCAAAAAAACGGCCAAGCATTGATCTCGATGCGGACATAGGAATCCTTCTTCTCCGACCCGGCCGTTTGTTTTGACGTTTTCGCGAGTGTCACGTCCCTTGCTCCTAGACTCCACCCTAGGAATAGATTGACTTGAAAGTCAAGCAGCGAGCGCGGATTATTTGTAAAGGTTTCTTACCGGGAGCACGAATTTACATAGCTCATCAGGAGCCAACGTAAAATCAGTGCAGCAGAGCCTTTCCATTCTGGATGTTGCACGGGTTCCTCTCACGAATACCTTCGACAAATGGCTGCCGCTTATTGAGAGCACGGGTGAAGCAATGGAAGGTACAGTGAATGCTGTAGTCATTGTTCGTGACATGAGTTCAAACGGGCCGCGGGATGGTCAGGAGAAGGGCTATGCTGCGCGGAAGTTCGTACCAATCTCGGCCGGTTGAGAAGACAGGAACTCGGTTGAATCTTTATCCTTCGCGGCGGTTCGCATACACGACCAGAACAGGAAGGACACTGTTACATTTCCGAGAGCAAGACGTGCCGTCAAGAATAACCGTAAGAGATGGATTGGAACGACCTGCACAATGCGTGCGGGCGAATCGGCGACTGGTATGTCGTTGTATAAACAGAACCATTCGGAGGCCTAAACCAATTAGCTAGTCTTTCGGATTGTATTGCTCCAACTCTGGTGGTGGCGTATAAGGTTTAACCAAGGTGGAACCGCAGCAGGAGGTCGCATGGACACCGAGACGGTTGGCTCAACTGAGAAGGAGCAGGAATGGATTCGAAAGTACAGAGCCGCGCTCGATCTGCCGTCGCGGAAATCGCGCCTGAAGGCTGTGGGAGCCACTTTCGGGAAGGTTGCAAAGATTCTTATTCTCGGTATACGTTCCGTCCTGCCGAAAAGAGCCAGCACGCCAGTTCCGGTGGTTTCCGCCCAGGCGACTAAAATGATACTGGTTCCAACTTCAACAATGTCGGATCGAGGAGCACAAGGCAGACAAAGCATCGTGGTTAAGAGTGGGGCGCCGGAAAACATTCTTCACCTCGATGCGGAAGTACCAGGGAAGGCGAGTTGAAACCGGCAGGGGTTGCATCCACGAATCTAGCCGCATAGCCATAAAGCCTCAACCGCAAGCGGAGAGCGCGAAGCACCAGAACTTTTCCACCTCCCCGAGGCTTACATCACTGGCCAATCGAACTGGCAACACTGGAAAACACGTTGTTCGCGTTCCCCCCGATTAGTCGTATCGTGCCCACGACAATCACCAGAATCACGGCCAACATCACAGCGTATTCGGCTATGTCTTGGCCTTCATCGTTTGACCACATCACACGAAAGAAACTAGTTCTGCTCATCCGGATTTCCTCCTTGGTTACATCTGCGAAAACTTGTCCCCGCGTTCTCTGCCCCACTCGAAGTTGCGCGTCTTTAGGGGATCAAGCCAGGCGCGCGATTGTCCGAAGCGACCTCTGTGTTGAATCAAGTTCTATCTAAGGAACGGGCACTTACTCCGACTGCCGTCTTACGCCTCGTAGTACAAATACGGCGAACACGGTCAGTGCCTCTGGGGAAAGGTTGCGAGCCATTCTTGACCTCTTTAAATCCGTTGTCAATATGCTTCCGGCACTTTTATCAACCAACGTACTAGACCATAGGGATTAGGACTTTCTTATTACGACAAATGAGCAGATCTCGCCGCCTTGACACCGCAATCATCTACCCCTACTCTTGCGGAGGTTCCGAGAATCTTCCCCCGTTGCGAATCAGACACCGTTTTCGTTGAGCGATTTTGAATCTCGCGCACTTGCTAAAGTTACTCCCCTGATAGACATGGTTGGTGACAACTTGTTGCCCGGTCGTCATTCCAACTTGGCGCTTCGCGATGCGAGCGTTGATCCAGATCGACAATCTGAGGGTTGATCACCGTGCATAGAACAATTGGAAACGGGTAGCATCAGCCGCGATTTCCATTCTTGGCTGGACTAGATCGACGTCCGTACGAGCTCAGTCGTCGCGAGCACTCGAGAGGATCCGAGCAGAGCAGAAGGATAGTCCCATGCCTCGAACTGCTACGCCAGCACAACGGCGGACACATCCGAACCGAATATGGCGTTTTAGTTTCGCTGTCCTTGGAGTGGTCCTCGCAATCACACTCGGATTCGCATATTTCCCAACAAAGAGCAGAGCAGCATCTGGCACCACGACGGAGGTTCCGGGCGTTGAGAGGCCTCTTTTCGGCCTGAAGAATCCTGCCAAGGTAAAAGTCAGTTACAAGGGATCGCCAGATTTCGTCAGGGCACTCGATGCAGGCGCCGCGAGGCCTACGTCTATGGCAGCCGCAGACTTCGATCTCGATGGCGCCGTGGATCTTGTACTTGGCTACGGAACTGCGGGCGGCGGCCTGATCGCGCTGCTGCGGGGGAACCCGGACGCCTTCGCTCCGAAAGATCAGAACCTTTATCGAGCTGCCTCGCGCGGGGATGTACCGCCCACGTTCCTTCTCTCAGTAGCGATCTTCCGAGTCCCGGACTCTCCCGATTTTTTGGCGACCGGTGATTTCGATCGCGATGGATACCAAGACGTGCTCGTGGGGACGAGAAATGGCGGGCTTTATCTCCTGGAGGGGGACGGACGCGGGAACCTGCGGGAGCCGAAGGCGATCCCCTTGCCGGGGAAGGTTGCTGCGTTAGCCGTCACAAGCGCCGGCCAGGTAGCGGTGGGCATCGATGGTCCGGCAGGACCGCGATTGCTGATCTTTGCACCAAGCCGAAGCGGTTTAATTAGCGCGGCAACCTACACGCTGCCAGCTCCCGCCACCTCGATTGCATGGGGCGCATTAGGCGGCGGAAATGGAACCGACTTGGCGGTTTCTTCAGGAGCGAGTGTAGTTGTAATTTACGATGCGTTCAACGGCCGAGCGCGGCGCGTAATTATCAAACTTGGTTTCCACGCGGAAGCTCTGACCTTGGGAGATTTCATTTGGGACCGCAACGGCGTTACCGAGATTGCGGTCTTGGGCAATGACGGCGTGGTCCGCATACTGCAGCACGGGAGTCTGGATACGCGTCCGCTCACTGCGGCCGAGATTCCTGCCCGGCAGGCAACGTTTTCACATCCCACTGCAGTGGGCCGTTGGACCATTGCTAAGCGGCTTGGTTTCGCCGTCTCCTTGATCTCTGGGGTCGCGGCACAATCCATGTTGCAATCTCCTCGCCTGACCGCCTCACCAACCCACGATCTAATGATTCTCGACGCCGGGCAGGGTCGGATCACTATCTTCCACACGTCCAAGGCAACTTCTAGTGCGTCGGCAATGCTGAAGCTATCCGACGTTCCCGTGGCAGCATATGCAACTCCACAAACACTCGATGGAGGACGTGACCTGGTTGTATTGACGTCTTCGCAAGTCGAGCCCGTGATCATTCACTCTGGAACGACAGCCAGCATAAATGTAAACACGACTACGGATACGGATCGGCAGAATGCCTGCACAAACAAAACGATCATGCCGAAAGATCTCCACGGCACGATCAGCTTGCGAACCGCGGTTTGCGCAGCCGATAACTACGGAGCCATGGGGTCCGTCGCTATCGATGTGCCTGCAGGCACCTATCAATTGACATCGCTTGATACCGGGGAGCTTCAGCTCGGGTTGGTTCCGGGTTCCAATATTTCCATCATCGGAACCGGGACAGCAGCGAATACCATTATCGAGCAATCCGACGGCGTGAATCGCGTTTTGAACTTTGATCCCAACCTGGTGGGCAACGTTACCGGCGAGGTGTTCAATGTCACCGTCACTGGTGGCAAAGTAAGCAGCCTGGGGGGCGGCGGCATGTTGGCCGGTTTTATCGGAGACAGCTACACGATCACTAATGCCGTTTTTGTGAATAATACGTCCTCAGGAACGAGCGCGAGTGGTGGCGGAATCAATCTAAGGGGCGGCTCTCTCAGCATGACCAATTGCACGATTACGAACAACACGGCGGAGGGGAACGTCGGGGGTGGCATCGCGATCACCAATGGCACCGGCAGCCGGGGCGACGTATCGCTGATCAACACCGCAGTAACCTCAAACACTTCAACTGCCAGCGGCTCTTCTCCCGGACGAGGCGGCGGTGTTTTCACCGATGTCGACACGGGCAGTAGCGCCACCATCTCCGGAAGCACGGTCATGCTCAATATCGCGAGTGGCAGTCCTGGGCAGGGGGGCGGCATCTTCAACCAGGGCGCGCCTCTTTCGGTTGTCAATTCCCGTGTGGTTAGCAACCAGGCTGGAGATGCCGAAGGAATTTATACTCAAGGGTCCAATGCGACGGCCACAGACAATTGGTGGGGCTGCAACGAAGGTCCCGGATCCGCCGGTTGCGATACCGTAGATGGCCTCGGCGGAACGGTAAGCGTCAACCCGTGGCTTGTGCTATCGATTAGCGCATCTCCCACGCAAATCCAACCGCTTGCGATGAGCGCGTTGAGTGTCGACCTGACCCACGATTCGAGCGGACGCGGTGGATTCACAGTTCCCACCGGCACAACCGTCAGTTTGAAAGGCACACTGGGTACCGTCAATCCGGCGCAGACCATCTTAGCCAACGGAATTGCGGCTTCCACGTACACTGCGGGACCAGATCCCGGTGCCGGTCAAGCTACGGCCACGGTGGACAATCAGTCCGCCAGCGTGATCATCGACATCGTTCACGCACCAGCCATCATCAACCACAATCACACAACCTTCATCGTAGGCAAAGCAGGATCGTTTCAGATTACGACGGCGGGCTTCCCGCTTCCAACGATTACAGAGAACGGCACTTTGCCGAACGGCGTCACATTCAAGGACAACGGCAACGGCACCGGTACTCTTGCTGGATTGCCAACCGCAGGCGGAGGTGGCAATTACAAACTGACGTTCGGCGCGCAGAACGGCGTTCCGCCGAACGCTCAACAGAACTTTACACTCACGATCCACGAATCACCCGCGATTGTTAGCCCAGAACACACAAGCTTTCAGGCGGGCACGGCGGGCTCTTTCACTGTAACCACGAAGGGATATCCAACTTCCAACATCAGTCACAATGGGACGATTCCGCAAGGCGTCACGTTCGTTGATAACCACAACGGAACCGGCACGCTCTCTGGGACACCCGCGGCAGATACAGGGAAGAACTATTTCATCGGTTTCACCGCAGCAAACGGCGTGATCCCCAATGCCTTGCAACATTTCAAACTGCAAGTTAGCCAGGCGCCTGCGATCACTAGCGCTGATAACACCCACTTTATCGTGGGTACGGCGGGCTCCTTCACAGTGACGACGACAGGATTTCCGAATCCTGGCATCTTCGAAACGGGGTTACTTCCGAGCGGCGTCCAGTTCGTCGACAACCACAACGGAACTGGCACACTCAGCGGTACGTCCGCGATCGCCGGTACGTTCAACGCAGAGCTATGGGCCGCAAACAATGCCGGTTCTGCCGAGCAGAACTTCATGCTGACCGTCCTGAAAGGAAATAGCAGCACGGGGCTCAGTTCCTCAACAAATCCAAGCGTCCTGAATCAAAATGTAGTGTTCACAGCAACAGTGAGCTCAAACGGCACGGGCGCACCGACGGGTAAAGTAAAAATTCTGGATGGAGAAACAGAACTTGGCGAATCGAGCTTGGATGGCAACGGAGCGGCAAAGCTACCCATCGCTTCCCTGGCCGCAGGTACCCATAGCATAACTGCGGCTTACCTCGGAGACGGAAACTATGCATCGAGTGCGTCACCTACTGTCGGCCAAGTGGTGATAGGTGCTCCGCAGTTTCGTCTGACTGCGGATCCAGGCGCTTTGACTCTGGAGCCCGGAACCCCGGCGCGCTTCACCATCACGGCGACCGCACAAAACGGATTCCATAACGCGGTCTTGCTGGCTTGCAGCTCCTCGACCGTGCCCGAGGGAGCGACTTGCCAGTTCTCACCGCCTTCAATAACGCCCGGGGCGAACCCGGCAACGTCTGCCTTGACCATCATGACCACAGCTCCAGCCTCGGCTCAAGCGACCTCATCATTCAAGAAACATCAGCCGAGTTCGGTGTACGTGATTTGGCTCGTGATGCCGGGCCTGCTAGTGAGTACTGTGGGACTTGGGGGGTCGAGGTGGCGGAGCATCCTCGTCTACTGCTTAACATTAGTATTGGTCGCTGGTTGTCTGATACAGAGCGCCTGCAGTAATGCCACCAAGACCGGTGGAGAATCGATTGGCACATCCCCCGGTACTTACCAGATCGTCGTCACTGGCACTTCGAATGCGGGCACTTCGAATGCGATGACGCAAACTACAGCGATCAGCATGATAGTGCCTTGATGCAAATTGCAAAGCAGACATCGTCTCTCCCGGCAATTACGGGGGCATAGTCAAACGAAGTAGACAGACATCAGTAGTGCCAAAGCACTAACTTTGAAAGAGGAATGTTTTAGTAACATATCTCCGCGCGTAACTAACTGAATAAATAGTCTGACGTTCGCCAATTCAGTCCCTCCCCGGACGCGAAGCCGAAATCGCTGCTGCGAGATTCGGAGATAGTTAACTTACTCAAGGGGAGGATCCGATGAATGCCACTCCCGCCCGCCCCGGTTTGGTCGTGGTGGACGTGTCGCTAAATATGGTTGCTTGTAACGCAGACGCGATTCAGATCCTCACATTTCCAGACAATCCGGAAAAGATTAGCGATTTGCGAGGTTGGCTTACCAGGAAGATTCGGTCCTGTTTGCTCGATCGACAATCGTCGACTCGGCCCAGCTTCGTCGGCGAATTCCGATCCGCGAAGCGGATGCACCTTTGTCGCGCGTTCCCGCTCACCGCCGGTATAAGTCCCAGTTACCCTGATTCGGTAGTGGTGCTCATGCTGGAGAGAAAATCACCTGAGCACTTCACAATGGAGGAAATCTCGAAACGGTTTGGTCTGACGCCACGCGAGCAAGAGACTGCGCGCTTATTGGGTGAAGGGCTTACCAGCAAAGAGATCGCCACACGCATGAATATCAGCCCGAATACGGTCAACAGTTTTGTTCGCCTGATGATGGTCAAGATGAACGTCTCGAGCCGCTCAGCGATCATTGGGAAGATTGTCGCGCCGAAAGAGTAGTCTTAATCCGCTTTGCGTCTTCCACCAACTGTTAAAACTCTCGTGCGCGTACAATTTATCGTTCCATGCCACTCAGGCCTGTCCCGCTCAAGGTCACGTTCTGGGGAACGCTGCCGTTATCAGTTTCAATCTTAAGAACTCCCGTTCTTACGCCACCCGCGGTTGGGGAAAAGCTGATGCTAACCCGGCAGCTTTGGCCAGGGGCAATGGTGTCGCCACAGGTTTTGCCGGGAATAACAAAATCTCCACTTACATTGACAGCAGCGATGTTCACTTTGGCAATTCCCCGATTAGAAACGGTAACGATCCGCGGCGCACTGGTCCTCTCTGCAGCGTGAGCGCCAAAATCCATCTCAACCGGGAATAGGTCAAGAGCAGACCCGACTCCCGTGAGAAAGGTTTGTTGCACCTTTGTAGGATCGGAATCATGAATCAATACCGTTCCGACTCGTTTGCCCGCATCGGTGGGTTGAAACCAAATCGTGATCAAGCAATTCTGATGCTGAATCAACTCCTTGCCACAGGTGTTTTGCTGAAAGAAATCGCCGCTCGCCTCGATGCTCTCGATTTCTATGGGAGTGTGGCCCTCATTCCTCACTTCCAGGCTCTGCGAATTACCGGTGTTGCCCACTGCCGTAGGGTTCCATCTGAGGGTGGCGGACGTAAGCCGAATACCGGTTGCGGTCGCTTGTAAATCGATAATATGCGGAGACGCGGCGTCAGAATCCGCGATCATTACCTGCCCACTCCTTGTGCCCGAATCAGTGGGAGCCCAAACGACGCTCAGGTTGCAACTGGCTAATGGGGCCAAGGTGTTGCCAGCCGCGCATTGGGCGTTAGTGGCGGCCAGCTCGAAATCAGGAGAAACGGTAATACTCGTGATTCTTGCTGGATCTGTGTTGCTGCGATTCGTAAGCTGCACAACTTGAGGCATACTGGTCATTCCGACCAGCAGAGTCCGAAACGACAGGTAGGTCTGAGATAGCTTGACTGGACTGTTCGTTCCATTGCCCGCCAGCGAAATTATCAGTGGCGGCAGCGAACGATCGCCACCGATTGCGATTGTGATTGTTCCGCTTCGTGGCCCGACCGCGATGGGAACGAATTGAATGGAAATGCCGCAACTCCCACCCGCTGGCATCGGATCGGGCGCCAACGCACAGTTGTGCACCAGCCTGAAATCTAGTGCGCTGCTGGTCACTTCGCTGAATATGACCTCAGACTTTCCAGGATTGGTAATGGTAAGGAGTTGAGGAGCAGACGGTGAATTGAGCTGCTCATTTCCGAACGAAAGAGCGCTCGCGGACGCCGAGAGTCCGCTGGCGATGTTCTGCTGCGCGGTCTGAGGGGGCGGAGCCTTTGCCGGCTGCGGTGGAATCGAAGACTCGCTCTGACCCGCGAGGAATCGGGTTCCACTGCCAAGAACGAGAAGCAATAAAAGGAGCTGAGTGCTCATCTTAGACTTGCCTTCGGGTCAACGAAGTAACAACTCGTCGACGCATCATCGACCAGACAATATTCAGAAATGAATCAGGGGAGGGGCATGCGTCATCTGGAACTTGCGCTGTGCGTCCGACAAGTTCATGCGCGATGTTGTCATCACGGGCGGCCGGCGGAGTGAACCGGCCGCCCGGTCTGGTTGTCACCGCCGAGGCTTCACCTCTGGGAGGACCCCACTGGAGAGGCCCCTTTGGCGGATGACAACAAGGTCAGTTGTTGCTCGACCATTTGGTGCAGCGTGGCATAATCCACTGCGCCGCTGATGAAGTGGCCATTGATAAAGAAACTAGGAGTGCCGGATAACCCCAGCTTCGTTCCTTCATCTTGGTCTTTCTTGACGTTGGCCGCTTCTTCCGCAGAATCCAGACATTTATCGAACTTGTCCGAGTCCAGGTGGAGAGCGGCGGCTTCTTGCTTCAAGTCGGGAGCGTCGAGCTTTTTGTCATGAAATAACAGATTGTGGTATTCCCAGAACTTGCCCTGTTGTCCGGCGCATCGTGCCGCCTCGGCTGCCTTTTCGGCATGCGGATGCATCGGTAGCGGAAAATCTCGATACACCACCGAGACTTTGCCGGCGTACTCGTCGATCAGCTTGTTCAGGTCCGGATTTACCTTTTGGCAATACGGGCATTGATAGTCGGCGAACTCGACTACCTGGACCGGAGCATCGGAACGTCCTTCCGTTACTGCGGCGCTTTCTGGTCCAACGTCCGCCGTCGGGGGCGCCAGTTGGATCACGATGTTGGCCTTGAGGCGAAGGGTCTCGACATAGGCGGAACGCAGTTTGGATCTCCGCAAGTCGCGAATGTGATCCCGGATCTTGACTCGCACCTGGTCGTAGGGTTCTTTCGAATCCAGACCCTCGTAGTAAACCTGCAATTGATCTTCGCTGGGATCTTTCACCTTGCTATCTACTTCCCGTTTTAGAAGCTCATCGGTGCTGATGCCCTGACCTTGTGCCTCTCCGTCCAGCAAACGCTGCACGATCAGGTCATCAAGCGCTTTCCGTTCCGCTTGATAGTACTGATACTGGGCTTGGAGGAGGTGGTTGACCTCCTTCTGTTCAAGATCCTTGGCGGTAATTGCACTCCCGTTGACCACCGCCAAAGTGCTGGCGTTTTGCTGGGCGGCGGCCGAACCAGAAATGATGAAGGCAACAGTAGAGCTAAGCAAGAAACGAACGGCATGCGATCGAAGCATTGGAGTCCTCCCTCATGGTTAGTTGAAATCAAGCGCCAGGGAACCCCGGTTGGAGATCCCTGGCTTTGGAGTGTTTTAGTCGCCGTAGCCGCAGGTGCATTTCCCGTGGCCGCTGCCGCTCGTGTAGATTGCGCTGCACTGGTTTTGCAACCAGAAAAGCTCGTTGTCGCTGAGGGGAGCCGCTCCAAACTCCTCCTCGGTTTCGACATACGTGTCGGATGCGGTCTGGATATGCGTAGTCCAGGCACGTAAGCCTGCAGTTGGTTTAACGCCCTCGGTCTCCGGCTGGCAATATCCCTTTCCTGGTGCCAGTTCGGAAACAACCTTGATCACGCCGTCGTGCGTTACGATACCGGCGTTGATCGGGTTCCCCAGTAAATTTCTGTCGATGGAGATGGTTCTTTCGCTGTCCGGCGTAAGAGTGCAGCCACAGCACTCCACTTCCTGTTCATCGTTGTTCAGGACATAGATTTGGGCGCACAAGTTCCCATTGAGAGGTTTCCCGTCCAAGTTGAGCTTGGTAACGGCAGTACCAGGATTCACAATGTGGACGGTCCCATCGGGGGCGCCGGTGATCAATGCGTTGCTGTAGTAGCTCACCTGGTAGGTATCGGTCGGTTCATACTTGGTCTGGGCGGCCGAAATTGCCGCCGCCAGAAAAACGACGGAGGCCGTGAGCACGGTGTAAATCAGCAAACTTGATGTTCTGGTTCGAAACATGTAACTCCTCCTTGAATTTTGGCGCGCGGTTGCAAAACGCGTAAGCTGTTAATGGCCCGATCAATTGCAAACAGTGGATGAATTTCCGACACCTTCGCCGCAAATCCCGGCGCCGCTGCCTACGGCTACGATTCCGTAGCATTCTTCCTGCAGACTGTCCAATTCACTCGTACTCAGGGTCGCGGTCTGATATTCATCCTCCGTGAGGTTGTTGTCATTCTGTACATGAGTGCCCCAGGCACGGAGATCCACCGTGGGCGCAATGTTCAGGACATATTTCCCATTGGAGCCAATGCCACCCCCGGTTGGATCGCAGGAAACTCCGCCGAAGCTGTCGTTTGGCGCAGCGGAAACAATTTTGATGTCTCCGTTGGTTGGTGACACTCCATCAAAAGGATTGGAGACCAGGTTCTTGGTCAGGCTGAGCTCGGCTAGCCCGTCGGTACTGATCAGGCAGCCGCAGCACTCTTTCAATTCCTGTTTCGCGTCGAACACGTAGAGCATCGCGCAGAGATTACTTGGGGGGAAGTTGGGCGCATCAGCCCCTGTATTGATAATTCTGACCGTCTGGTCAATCCCCGCCGTGTTGGCCGCATTGGAGAAGTAGTTGACCTGAAAAGTGTCAGCTGGCTGTGATTGGGCCCACCCCGCGCTTGCAGTGAGAAGACAGATGGCAGCGATCATCGCGATCCCAAGCCATCTGGAATTTCCGGTTCGAAACATGGTAATTCCTCCTGTTATGGATTACGCCAGGGAAGCCAGGGGGGAGGAGCGTGCGGCGTCCGTTCAGCGCACTCGAACTCTAGCTTCATTTCTATCGTTTGCAATTCCCTGCTTTAAGTAGTGAAAAGTCCTAACCTGTCGGACTAAGAGTGGGCTTTGATGCACGAGGCGATTGTGGTCGTACGCGGAGAGTGAAATGCGAACGGTTGTAGTTAAAATGGTGCTGGAACAAGGGAAAACGCGAGTCGCCGTCGAGCCGCCGTTCCGGCGAGACGGGCAATCGCGGTAGCGGCGCGGGAACTAAAATCTACGTTCGCTGCAGAAGGTTCGGCCTTTTCTCTCCGTTCGACCTGTTATACGTACTGTCTACACCAACCATCTTTCCGATGATGCCCGACCGAGTCGATACACCCATCTTGACCATTACAAGATGAACGAAAGCTTTGACCGTGTTGGGGCTGATGTTCATGCGAACGGCAATTTCTTTGCTGCAGAAACCCGCGGCGAGCAGTCGCATCGTTTCTTGTTCACGCGCGGTCAGACCAAAGCGTTGTGATATCTCAGCCACGGTGCCACCACCGTTCGACTTTCTCTCCAGCATAAGTGCCAGCGCCGGACGAGCAGAACCATTTGTGCCGGTATTGAGCGGGAAAGCGCGGCAAAGATACGTCCTTTGGGCGGATCGAAACTCATTGACGAAGCTGGGGCGGGTCAACGATTTTCGATCGATTAGACAGGAACGGATCTTCTTTGTGAGCCAACCGTTCAAATGCCCAAGCTTTTCCGGAGAATCAGGAAACGCAAGTATCTGAACTGCTTCAGAATTAGCTGCCACCAGATTCATGAAGTCATCAACCAAGACAAGGCCCGGTCGTGTCGCTATAACAGTCATAGAAATTCCCCTTTTGCAAGGCAGCTCCCACAAGCAGAACCTTGCCTGAAACATCGCCGGAGCGGAGTCTCTCCAGATTTCCTTTTGCCTCGAACCAACCCGTCTGTTGGCTACCCGACTTTCTGCTTCTGTCGGCGCAGCCAAACATACGGGTGAATTCGCTCAATCGCCAAAAACGGGGCCCGTCTCACACGCGGCGATGTCCTTCGGAATAGCGCGTAAGACAATCATCGGATTGGAGAGACCTGGCTCTCCCTTGGGGAAGGGTGAACGTTAGCGTGGGGGAAGAACAACGCTGGCGGTGCAATGCTCAAGCATCGACAGGTCGTTTGTCAAGTCGAGTCACGAAGAAAGCTATCTCGAACAGCCCTCCCCCCGAACTGTTCAACCCACAATATGTTCTCGACTGAAAGGTCGTAAATGGCACGGCTGGGTTAAGGTTGCGGCACGAATGGGCTACAGAAGCATTTCGTTGAGAGGCCTTGGAACGAAGGTTTGATTCATTTTTGCCGCATGATCCTGCGGAGTAGCACTCCTCGTGAACGCGCCGATGCCACTGCCGTGTCCCGGACCAACAGAAAAGCTGACGATACTGGCGCAAGAAATCTTTTCCAATTAAAGGGAACCTTGAATTGCTTTCGATACTCAAATAAAACATTAAACGGAGGGTTACAGTGGGGAATCCTGTCTATCGACAACAGTGGATGATCTTTCTAACGAGCGTAGTCGTTGCCGGAATGTCTGTTGCGACGGGTGAGACCTTCCCCGCGTTCTTCGCGGAGCAGCAGCCCGCTGTTGTAGGCCAGACGTTGTCGGCCTCCGCTGTTCCCGCGCTCCACGGTATTGTGGATTCAGGTCGCAATGCCGATCTTCGTTGGCCCGACTTTACTCCCTACAAAACAGAGGTCGCCAAACTTTACGAGGCGAGCGGTTATTCTTTGCTCTGGGTTCAGAACCTCCGCGTCCGTCCTCAGGCGCTTGCCATCATCGGGCTCTTACAAAATGCGAACGCGAAAGGACTCGACGCCGAAGATTACGACGGCTCGCGATGGCAGGGCCGCCTGCTCAAGCTGGAGCGGAAGCCGTCTGAACCAGACTTGATCTCGTTCGACACCGCGCTTACGGTTTCGGCGATGCGCTACATCCGCGCCATCCACTGTGGCCGCGTAAATCCCAAGGAATTCAAGTTTCAACTCGATATGGGGGGAGAACCACTCCCGCTGGCGGAATTCATTCAGACCCAGGTCTTAAATGCGAGCGATGCAGCTGCCGAAATCCAGAAGCTGGAACCGCCCTTCTTGGGCTACCGGAAGCTGCTCGCGCTTTTGCCGGTTTATGAAGGATACGCAAATCGAGCTGAAGGAGAGAAGTTCCCGACGGTCACGAAAACTGTGCGGCCCGGCCAACCCTACGCTGGCGTGGTCCAATTGGGGCGGTTTCTTCAACTCATTGGCGACATTCCTGCGGGAGTACAGCTCGATCCTAATGCAACCATCTATCAGGGTGCGCTCGTCGACGGTGTGAAGCATTACCAGGATAGACATGGCGAAACTCCCAGCGGCAATCTTGACGCGCGCACGATCAATGAACTCAATACGCCTCCAGCGGTCCGCATTCGCCAGATCAAGTTGACGCTCGAACGGTGGCGCTGGCTTCCACATTCCTTTTCGCAGCCGCCAGTCGTGGTCAACCTTCCGGAGTACCGTGCGCGCGCGATGAACCCGGACGGCACCGTCGCCTTCTACAAAAACGTCATCATTGGAAAAGCCTACGGCCACAAATCTCCGATCTTTGAGAAAGAGATCCAATACGTTGTCTTCCGTCCCTACTGGGAGGTCACTCCCAGCATTCAGCGGAATGAAATCGTGCCCCACATCCAGAAAGACCCAACCTACATCGCCAAGCATAATTTTGAAGTGGTCACGCCCCAAGGCGAGGTCGTAACCGACAATCAAGTGAGCCCGGAAGTTTTGGAAGGCATACGATCGCTTCACCTGATGGTGCGGCAAAAGCCCGGCGATACGAATTCTCTGGGCCTGGTGAAAATCATTTTCCCAAATCCGGACAACGTGTATCTGCATGGCACGGATGCTCCGGAACTATTCACGCAGGACGTCCGCGATTTCAGCCACGGATGCATTCGGGTACAGAAGCCCGAGGACCTCGTCGCTTGGGTGTTGCGAAACAATCCTGGCTGGGATTTGGAGCGGGTGAAAGCAACGATGAACGGCGATAAAAATAATCTTCAGGTGAACCTCACCACACGCATTCCTGTCCTGATCGTCTACGGAACGGCTACGGTGAACGAGGAAAATCAGATTCGGTTTTTCGACGATATCTATGGCTATGACGCGGAACTGGATAAAGCGTTAGTCGCCGGTTATCCCTACGCCTGGTAGACTAGCAACCAAGGGTGGATTGCTGGTGCCGGGAACAGGACTCGAACCTGCACGCCTTGCGGCACTGGATCCTAAGTCCAGCGCGTCTGCCAATTCCGCCATCCCGGCATTTTGGTACAAGCAACTAATAATAAATAACTTATCCTGCTCTTGCCACGGCAACGGGAAAACCTCTGTTGGAGCCGGTGGCGCTTGGTTTTGCAAGTTTACCCGCACTCTCTCTCCGTCCCTCCTCGATCTTGCCGGAAGCCTTGTGGTCGCATCACTCTCACTAACAATATAGTATCGCTCGAACACGCTGCTGGTCTTCCCGCCGCTCAATCCGCATAATGACCCCCTCATCGACGCCATAGCGCCGCATGTTGCAGCATTTGGGTGCCGATTGAACCTTTCCATGTCTTGGCTTGCCTAGGCTTAAGCAGGATTGCTGTTCGGAAATCGTAACACCATGACAAGAGTTGAAAAAGAACTGACTCGGTGGTGGTAACGTGGCGCTGTGACTTAACTCATTTCTTGCCCCTAAGGCTAAAAAATGATTGTCCAATTCTTGCTATTCGTAATCGCAGTTCTGCTGGTTTCGATTTTCTGGGAACTGACTAAGATTAACAACCGTCTCAAGGCCCTTCTTACCCCCAACAAAAAGGATCATGACTGGGCGAAGCGAGACGCCGCATGACATCCGCAAGCAGCCAAACCACAAGAACTGCAAATCATCCGTGAAGCTGCGAAGCGGCGCGAGAATGGTCAAGATGCCGTAGCTTGACTGCGCTTGCACTCATGGCGGTCGAACTGATATTGCAGATTCGCCTGAGCCATCGCCCGGCTTAGAGCCGCCACCGGAACTGTGAATCGCTCAGCGCAGGCCGTGCAGATTGCTATCGCGGGCACCATTGAAATCCACTCAACAACGCGAAGTCGCCGGGGCAACCTTCCATTGTGCTCGATGTTTTCGCCGACGCTCACCGTGGATTTCCAGCTTAGACGCGATATCAAGGGAGTTATAACGCGGATGATATCGCCGGAGTTGCATGGTGTCAAATTAGAATCAAAGCTCTATATAAGTCCAGCTAACCGCACGGTCCACAACCGACGCAAAGGTTTCAATTCATCGTTTCCTCGCGGTGCTTGCGTGCTTCGTACCAGAGAGCAAGTTCAACCCGGTTCCAGAGCCCGAGCTTATCGTAGATGATGCGCAGATAGTTCTTGACTACGTGCTCAGTAATGCCAACGGCTTCGGCGATTTCACCGTTCTTTAGCCCCTTGGCGACAAGCTCGATGACTCTGAGCTCTCGTTCGTTGGGAGTGCGGCTGCCGTATTGTTCCCCTTTAAGCACAACCGCCTCCTATGGCCGCTGCCCTGTCTAGCTCGCAAGTTGCGGTTTTGCGAAGTACGTCCATCGGCGGCTCAGTTACTGCGGAGGCTTCTCCTCGGGTTGGGGCTTTTTTTCTGGAGCTGGTGCCGGATGAGCCTGCTCGGGATGTGGAGCAGCTTCTGGATGTGGAGCAGTTTCTGGATGGGGCGCTGCTTGCGGTTGTGGCGCGGCTTCTGTATGTGGCGCAGCTTCTGGATGCGGCGCATTCTCCGTGCGCGGTGCACTTTCCGGTTGAGATGCAGTGGGTGGATGAGGCACCGGCGGGTGCGCTGCCGGAGTTGCGGCTGGTGTTCCTGGGCGCGGTGCAGGTTTAGCCGGTGGGTTAGAAGCTGCACGTTGAACCGGAGGACTGTAAGGTGCACCTGCGCGGCTAGCTTTAACAGCACCGCTTCCGGTAAGGGCTCCGGGCTTCGGAGTTGCAGCAACTGGCGGTTGGCCGTGATTGACTGACGCCAGCTGATTACGGTCCGCCTTCGCGGCCTGTTCATGCTGAACCTGGACGGCTGTCGCCTGCACATGCTTCTGCTGTGCCGCTGCCCGTTCCTGAGGCGTAGGCTGGGCGGTTGTTCCTCCCGCGCCACCGTTGTAGCTCACATAGTTCACGGTGGTGCTATTGACCACCGTCTTGTTATACACATTGGTGATGTTCGTCGTGCTGACGTTATTGACGGACTGGTTGTAATATAGCTGCCCGTTATTCCAGTATCCTCCCTGATAGCCAACCCCGGTGTAGCCGTAGCCGTACACGATGCCGCCGTAGAAACCTACTTGGGGACCCCAGTACCCGGCGTTCCAAACGTAGACGCCGTTGTTCCAGCCCCAATAGCCGGGCGTCCACAGAAGACCAGCGGCGGGAACTTCAACCCATGTGCCCGGTACCCAGAAGTAGCCATCCGGACCATAAGCCCAATAACCAGGCGTCCAGATATAACCTGCGCTGGGGCATGGAGGCTGCTCATACACCGGCAGCGCTGGCGGTGCGATCGTGATGGACACCGCCATTTGGGCCTGCGACGCGGTCGCTATAATCATTACGAACGCGAATACTAGTGCGCACACCGACTGCAAAATGTGCATGGGTTTCCGTTGCCTCATATTCCCTCGCTTTCCCGGCGTTGCAATTCGCCCCTCACAAACGCAGCTCTTTGAGGAATCCGCGCGGCGCGGGGTTGTATTTGACGAGCCAGTGCTGCGTACCGTTCTTACTGTATTTTCAGCTGAGGGATGCGATCGGTTATGACTGCAGCTACCTGCTTAAACCGGTTGCCGGTATTTGCTCTGATTTTCGGCGAGAATCGTACCACGCATTACTTCGCGCTTAGCGCTGACCAAGCGAGTTGATCCGTCAGATCAGCCTCTGACTTCGGCGCAAATAAGGGAGAGCGCCCATTAATCTCCGTAATCAAGGACGCTCTCCCAAGCAGCTCTCCCCAGAACTGCTCGCCGACAAAATAGATCCTGCACTGAAAGCATGTAAATGGCACCGGCGAGGTAAAGTCCTTAGCACGGGCTGGGTAAGGCCAAAGAAAACGGCCGGACGCTGGGGGCTGTCCGGCCTGAAATTGTGATAGGGAGGCGATCGTGAGGGTCCAAATGTCGCGGCGAGATTAAAGGATGACGTGCCGCGACGCTAACCCATGACCGCCTGCGAACCGTGCGTGTACAAAAGTAGCGCGCACATCAGGTGAGGGCAATACAGCAAACACCGTAGTCATGTTTAGTGACAACGCCTTACAGTGTGTGAGTCTCTTCAGCGTGGCCACTTCGCCTGGCTCTATCTCAGGCGCTCTCGGGGGGATTTCAAAGTTGCATCTCGTTCACGCAGCACGAATCTTGCCCGACCGGTCGTCCGTAATGGGTCGTCGCGGCGGGAACGAACTCCGGTGCCTAATTCGTTGATTGCTGTCCGTCTGCAAAGCCAGTATAAGAGGGCCACAGTTACGATCCCAAGAGCCATCCCATCAGAAATAATCTTAGGAGAGACATTTTCATCACCTCGCGCAGAGCGCCCGAAGCGACTCAGGACCACAGGGTTATATAACGGAAGGGATATAACAGGAATGCTAAGTTCTTCGTCGGTCGTCATCCTTGACCGCAGCACCAATCGATGTTGTGCGGCCTGGAGGGAAAGGGATACGCAGATGAGCGGTCGTAAGGATCCGAATGTCGCCTGCCCCGCGACGCTAACCCATGACCGCTTAACCGTGCAGATTGAAACTAGCGCAACTGCTCGTCACCGGGCAATACAGCAGATACTGTAGGCATCTTTCGTGACAAAGCGGTAGCCTGCGCACGATTTCTAACGTTCGATTTATGTGGGGGAAGACTGAAATCTCCGAGTGACGGCATCGGGGAGTTGCTCTTCGAGTCTACGCGCCAGCCAGGCTTGCAATTCGGAGGCGAGGTTGGAAGCCATGAAGACGAACAGCAATCCGGCCTGACCCTTGTCGTTGTGCCAGCAAACCTTGCAGTCCGCCGTAAGGTCGAGACGGGGGTCGGGCAGGGAAAATTGGATCTTCAGTTCGGCTCCAGACGTGAGCGGAGTCGAAGTGCTCAAAGCCATACCCTTTTCGCTGATATTGATTGTCTTACCAAAAATCTCCGATTGTCCTTTTCTGCTGGCGGCTGCCGGCACCGAGATGGGATAGCGAAAATAACGGCGACGCTCTCGTACAATCAATCCGTAGGCGGCTTTGAAGGTGTGCCGAATCGACTCGATACTCAGAGGTTTCTGCAGTGTAAAGGCTGAACCACCCTTTAGTGCGGCCGCAGTCTGGGCGCTATTGTTGGTGATGGCGAATGTGATTGCGGTCCGGTTCGAGGCTGAGGCGCGCACGCGCTCCAGAAACAGGATGGCTTGATTACCCAACGAAAGGTCAATGACGGCGACCTCAAGTTTGCTGTGATTGACACGGTCGAGTGCGTCCGCGATTTTTCCGCAGACCTCAACCGACAAGGCAAGTTCTTCCATAGCCTCCGAAAGCAGCCGCGTCGTCACGGCATCTTCGGACACAATCAGGGCTTTGCCTATGAGTTTCGAGGTAGAGGTGTCGGTCATTAAGACTCCTTCACTAGGCGGACTTCCGCCTGTCCGATTTGTCGCCTTGTGCTTCTATCGGGGAATTGTCGCAAGCGACGGTCAGAGCACCGTCGTGGGACGCCGCTTCTCGGAGGGTTCTGAGGCGACGAATCTGCTCGGCGTATAGCGCGACGGTAGTTAGGGCTCCAACGCCTGTACCAAGTAGGAAAATTCCCAAAGCGATCCAACGGTCCATGGCATGCGTCTCCGGCAATTGTTTTCGTCGGCAGACGTCTGTCTGCCCTGAAAACACCATGACGCGCCTCAAACCCCTTCGAGAAACATTCGACTCTCGAGCTATATCTGTGGCGCGCCAGGGTATTCGTGGCAAAAGCTATGGCGGATGCTACGCGTTATCGGCAATCGCGCATGCAACTTCCCGTTCTTTTACAAAAAACGAACAGCATTCGCGCTGAGACGTGACTTTCTGTTTTCAGAGAGGGATTTCCCTGCAGGTCTGGACTATCGAGCGGTAGTGAGGGTCCGAACGCCAGCCCCGCTGGCACTTGCCCATGACCGCCAAGGTTCAACGCGAACCGTAATCGACAATAGCCCACACCTCGAGCCATGGCAATACAGTGTGTACTGTATCGAACCATCGTTCATTTGTGCCCGCCGTTACATTCGGCGTCGTTCTGACCCATTGCCAAGGTTCAGAAGGTGAATCGGTTACGTGAATCGTAACCATCTTCCTTTGTACCTTACTTCTTGGGATCCCCTTTTCTGTTTCCGCCACTGCCGCTACACTGAATGAGCCATGAATAATCCATCGCAACCCAATATCAAGCTGGTGAACGCTCCTGACTATCGCGAGACTTATGCCAACAGCGTGCAGGTGCGAGTGAACGTCTGGGATTTCTTTCTGGTTTTTGGAACCTTGCAACAGCAGACCGAGAGTCAAGTGGAAGTCAAAAACTTTCAGGGCATCTATTTGAGTCCACAGCAGGCCAAGGCGCTGATGTCGATTCTGCAGCAGAACGTCTCTGGTTATGAGAGCACATTTGGCGAGATCAAACTGGATCCCCGAATGGCGTCTGCGGGGCCGGTACACTAGACTGCTCCGGTGACCGGAGACATCGATCGGCGACGCGGATATCCGACAGCTCTGCTCTATGCCTTATTCTTCTCCGTGTTATTGGCGCTGCATGCTCCTTTGCTTCGTCTGCCCTACTTCTGGGACGAAGCCGGATACTACGTGCCCGCAGCTCGCGATCTGTTGCTGCGTGGTACTTTGATTCCGTATTCGACTCCTTCAAACGCGCACCCGCCGCTGGTCATGGCGTATCTCGCGCTCGCGTGGAAGATTCTGGGTTACGCTCCCGTGATCACGCGCACCGCGATGGTGGCGGTCGCTGCATTTTCTCTGCTGGGCGTGTTTCGCCTGGCGCAACGGGTTGCGAACACGGAAGTCGCGATTGCCTCGACCGTCTGCACGGCGCTTTATCCTGTTTTCTTTGCCCAAAGCTCGCTGGCCCACCTGGACCTGGCAGCAGCCGGATTTACTTTCTGGGCCTTGCTCGCATATGTCGAGAACCGCCGATGGCGAGCGGCCGCGTGGTTCTCGCTGGCTGCGTTGGCCAAGGAAACGGCCATTCTTGCCCCGCTGGCGTTGTTGCTCTGGGAACTAATTGCCACGCTATTTGTCATCCCGAGCGAAGCGACGGTTCTGGGCCCCGTCAGAGAGAAATCTAAACTTCTGGTCGTCTTCGCTCCTCGGAATGACAAGTCCGTGAGTTGGCCAGCCAAGTATGGCCCACTCTTTTTTCCTCTCATCCCGCTCGCGCTCTGGTATGCCTTCCACTACGCCCGCACTGAATTCGTTTTCGGCAACCCGGAGTTCTTCCGCTACAACGTACAAGCCACCATACGACCACTGCGCGTGCTGCTCGCTCTCGGGTTGCGCCTCTGGCAGGTTGTCGGATATCTCAACCTGTCCTTCCTCACTTTGGCGGGGTTGTTTGCGATGTGGCTGCAGCCGCTGCGTGACAACGGCGAAGAACGCAAAAGGATCTCGCTGGAGGTGCAGTTCGCCTTCCTCGCGGTAATCGTAGCGTACGTGGTTGCCATGGCCGTAGTGGGCGGGGCCGTGCTTGCCCGTTACATGCTTCCCGTGGTTCCGCTCGTGATTATCCTGTGGGTTTCCACGCTGCGCCGAAGAGTGCGGCTATGGCGCGGCGTGGTCGCCATTGTGGCGCTGACATTCGTGGCCGGACTGTTCATCAACCCCCCGCATGGATTTTCCATCGAAGACAATCTTGCGTACCGTGATTACATTCTGCTGCACCAGCAGGCCGAGGATTTCGTCGAGGCGCGTTATCCCATGGCCCGCATACTCACCGCATGGCCAGCCAGTGATGAGCTCACGCGCCCGTATCTCGGCTACGTCACCCGCCCGATGCGTGTTTTTCGCATCGAAGACTTCACCGTCGAGCAACTCATGTCCGCATCCGACATGCGCTCGCAATTTGATGTGGCGCTGGTTTTCTCGACTAAGTACGAACCGCCGCACCCCTGGTTCGAGCGCTGGCGGCGATGGCAACAGTGGAAAACCGAATTCTTCGGCTACCATCGCGACCTTCCACCCGCCGCGGCCGCACAGATTCTCGGAGGCCGCCTGATCTACATCGACGCTCGCCATAACCAATGGATCGGCGTGATTGAGATGGAACCGGTCGAAGAAGCCCAGGCCGCGATCGGCTTTCAGCAAAGACGGTAGCGGATCGGGAACGGCGCGGCACAAATCGAAAGCTTGCATTTTCCCCGCTTTCGGCCACAATATCTACGCTGGAGTGCTCCGAAGAACAGCTCACGGGGGTCGGCTTGTTCTTCCTTGACTCGTATGAGCAAGCCTTTGTATCCGCGTCGCCCGCTCAAGACTCTCGCTCTCACCGTTCTGCTTTCGGTTTGGTGCACAAACCCACAATCTAGCTCCGCGCAGAATCCTCAGCTTGAAGATAAACAGGAAAGGCTTCGCGGCATTGTCGTCAATAGCGTGACTCACGAACCCGTGGGACGAGCCCTGGTCCACTCCGGAGACAATCGCTTTGCGATGTTTACCGACAGCGAAGGTAGATTCGAATTCACATTTCCTCAAGCCGACTCAGAAAAGAACCGGGCGGACGAACCCGGATCCCCCGATGGGTTTCGCCATCGAGGGCAGGATCTTCAAATCGTCCTGATGGCGAAAAAACCAGGATTCCTGGAGGACCACATGGAAATCCAGAATCCGCAAACGGACCCGGCGGGCAAGGAAATCACAATCCCGCTCACGCCCGAGGCTCTTATTGTGGGCCGTGTTGTCCTTGCCACCTCCGAACCTTCTGACACAATCCAGTTGGAGCTCTATCGACGACAGGTTCAGGAAGGCCGCGCGCATTGGGTGCGCGAAAACGCAGCAACCACCAAATCCAACGGCGAGTTTCGTTTTGCCGAACTCGCGGCCGGCAATTATAAGTTGCTCACGCGGGAACTGCTCGATCGCGATCCTCTGACCTTCGACCCGCGCGGACAACTCTACGGATATCCTCCCATCTATTTTCCGAACGCCAACAACTTCGAAGCCGCGCAGACCATTCAGCTAGTAGCAGGCCAGACTTTCCAGGCTGGTGTTTCCTTGGTCCGGCACCCTTATTATCCGGTTAAAGTGGCCGTCGCCAACGTGCCGGATAATGTTCGCGGCTTTAATATCGTTGTCTCTCCCCAAGGTCACCGAGGTCCCGGATACGCGCTCGGCTACAACAACCAGACCCAGATGATCGAGGGATTGCTTCCCGATGGAAACTACACCCTGGAGGCAGAGAGCGCGGGACCGGCTGCAGCAGGACTGGTGAACATCAGCGTTAAGGGCGCTGCATCTGAGGGGAGTCGCATGACCGTTGTCCCGAGCGCGTCGATCAGAGTGGACGTTAAGGAGGAGTTCGCGCCCAACGAAGAGACGAGCTCGCCGACCTTCGTCGTCCACTCGGGTCCGCCTGACGTAAATGCACAGGGTCCGAGACGCTACCTCAATGTGCGTCTGGAGCTCGCGGATGACTTTGGCCAGAGAGCACCCAGTTGGATGCGTCCTCCTTCCGGACCTGAAGACGACTTAATGGTAATCGAAAATGTCTGGCCCGGCCGCTACTGGGTGCGAGTCGACACCTCTCGCGGATATGTGGCCTCGATCAGTTCCGGTACCACCGACCTGCAGCATCAGCCACTCGTCGTCGACCTGGGCGGATCGAGCGCTCCAATCGAAATAACCATGCGAGACGACACGGCCGTAATCGATGGGGCCATCGAGGGCTTGACCACCTTACCCGTGCGAACTGCACCCGCCACAACCGATGGCTCGCCCGCACACCTCTATTGCATTCCGCTCCCGGACAGCAGCGGAGAGTTCAAAGACATATGGGTACAACCGGATGGCAAGTTTGGACCGCAACAGATAGCGCCGGGTACTTATCGCGTGCTTGCTTTCGATCATCCACAACGGGACCTGGAATATCGCAACCCCGAAGCCATGAAAGCCTATGACGCGAAAGGGCAATTGGTGCGCTTGATTGCGGGCCAAAAGGAACATTTACACCTGCAGTTGGTATCGCCGGCGGAATAGCCATGTCTACACTTTCGCAATTGCGACGGCTGACATCTCGCATGATTCCCGTGTGTGCGTTGATATTGCTCTGCTCGCCGGCAGGTTTCGCGGCCCAGAGTGCAAGCGGGGCGCAAACTCAATCATCGAGTGGAACACTTCGAATTGCCGGAACCATCGTGAATGCACTCGGCGGAAATCCGCTGGCGCGAGCGCGGGTTTCGATTTTTGATACCAGGAATCCTCAAAATCGCCAGTCGGTAATCACGGCCGAAGATGGCCGTTTTGAGTTCAAACAGCTCGGCCCCGGGAAGTACGCGTTGCAAGGCGCGAAGCGGGGTTTTATCTCCGCTGCCTACGACGAGCACGAGAGTTTCTCGACCGCGATTGTCACTGGCACTGGCCTCGATACCGAACACCTGGTCCTGCGTCTGTCGCCGTCGGCCGTGCTTTCCGGAAAGATTCTCGACGAATCAGGAGAACCGGTTCGCCATGCTTCAGTTTCACTTTATCGCGAGGACCGTCAGGTCGGTGTCGGTCGCATAATCAGATTTCGTGGGGCCATGACGGACGATCAAGGCGCATACGAGTTCGCGCAGCTCGACGCCGGATCGTATTTCGTCTCCGTCACCGCCCAGCCCTGGTACGCGTTGCATCCGCGATCTTCACAGCAGCCCGACGCGGAAAATCTCCCAACTGCCGTCGATCAATCTCTCGACGCCGCGTATCCCGTCACCTACTACGGCGATTCCACCGAGCCTGATGACGCCACGCCCATCCCGATCCGCGGTGGCGATCACTTGCAAGCCGACATTCATCTGAATCCGGTTGCGGCTCTCCATTTGCTATTTCACGCTCCTGACAACGGCGAACATGGATTCCGCATGCCGATGCTGCAAAAGCCGTCGTTCGATGGCATGGAGAACGTCCAGACTGGCGGCATGCAGTCGGTCTCTCCTGGAGTATTCGAGCTCACTGGAATCGCGCCCGGCCGCTACTCAGTTCGCAACCCAGGCGCCGGACAAGGCGCTGAAGACAACGAGATTAATGTAACCGCCAGCGGGCAGGAACTGGAGGCACCCACCGAGCAGCGCGCCAGCACGGTAAAAGCGACAGTGCAAATATTGGGAGAGCCAACCCTACCGCAGCAGATTGAGCTGGCACTTCGAAACAGCAAAATGCGAGTCGTGGCTTGGCAAGAAATGGACAAGAAAGGAGCGGTCGAATTCCAGGATCTCGCGCCAGGCAAATATGACGTGCTGGCTGGAAGTCGGCCGAAAGCCTATTCCGTAGTCCAAATGTCATCCGACAGCGGTGTCATCGCGGGACACACTTTGAATGTGACCGCCGGTTCCTCAATGACGGTTACGTTCTCGCTGGTCGGAGGCAGCACGAACGTCGAAGGATTTGCCAAACGCTCCGGAAAAGCGACCGCAGGGGCAATGGTCGTGCTGGTGCCCAAAGACCCCGAGTCGAATCGCGAACTGTTCCGCCGGGACCAGAGCGATCAGGACGGAAGCTTCAGCCTGCGCAGCGTTATCCCCGGCACGTACACTATCATCGCCATCGAGAACGGCTGGGACCTCGACTGGTCCCGGCCCGGCGTGATCGCACACTACGCCAGGCAAGCCCAAACCGTGACCGTGACCGAGCACTCGCCAACTTCCGTTCACCTGGCTGATCCGATTGAAGTACAGCCGCGATAATCGCCCAAACCGTTCAGACCGGTGGCTTGAGTAAATCAGGCTTAATGCCGCTGCTGGCTGGCCTCCGCTCGCATCTGTGTTCTTGGAACGCCAGCAAAGCTTCCGCTGACGGCGCTAAATCTGTGGGTACAGCGCGTGGAATAAAATCCCTCCACCCACAGCGGCGACAGCCCCATCCCATAAAGAATGGTGTTTGCATCCAAACCAGCGCTTTTCCAACTTCGGCCACATCAGCAATCATGTCATCAAAATGGCAGGCCGTAACTGAAAAATCTCACCGGCACCCTTTTTCTCCCGTCTTGGCACGAATCGTGACCAAGCTAAGTATTTGGCGGTGGGTGACACGTTCCGCCACGCCAGACTCGCGGTCCTCCAGCAGGAGTTGGAGGAAAAGGAGCGAACTGGAAACGCGGAACCGGAACAGCGCTCAAATCCCTCCAGCAGTGACCGAAAGACCCGGTCGAAGTACAGCCGCGATAATCCCGAATCCTATCGCTAACATCATTGCGCTGGGAGTGGCGTTCGCATATGCTAGGCGCATCCTCCACAATCTCACGCAGTGAGTTATCTTGCACAAACCGCATCGCTCTCGGAGCGGCCTCCGCAGCCTGCTCTGAATCGTGAGTCGTCGTGGCAAGCAGCGATCCTGTTTTTGTTGATCGGCTGGCTTTACGGTTCTATCCTTTTTCATCTGGCAAAACAGTGGTCGAACGATCCGAACTTTTCTCACGGGTTTTTCGTTCCCCTCTTTTCCTTGTTCGTGTTGTGGCAGGATCGCGATCGGCTTGCTCGCGAACCTCGCGATCCATCGTCTTCGGGGCTTCTGATCGTAGTCTTTGCGCTCGTTGTTCTCGTCGCAGGAGTGCTCGGAGCGGAGCTGTTTTTGTCTCGTATTTCTTTACTCCTGCTGATTGCAGGGCTAGTGATTTTCTTTCGCGGATGGCATTCGTTTCTCGCTGTCCTTTTCCCCTGGGCATTTCTGTTCCTGATGATTCCCATCCCCGAAATCGTCTTTGGCCAGATTACTTTCCCCCTTCAAATTCTGGCTTCGAAAGTGGCAGCGTTGCTGCTGCCGCTTTTGGGCGTTCCCGTGTTGCGCGAAGGCAACATCATTAATCTTCCGGCGATGCCGCTCGAGGTTGTAGAAGCCTGCAGCGGGATTCGCTCGCTGCTTTCGCTCGTGACTCTGGCCATCATTTACGGATACCTGGTCGAAACTCGCACCTGGGTTCGAGTTGCATTAGCGCTGGCTTCGATTCCCATCGCCGTGGCCGCCAACAGTCTGCGCATCGTGGGCACGGGCCTGCTGGTGCAATATTGGGATCCAGACAAAGCTGAAGGATTTTTCCACATATTTTCGGGCTGGCTGGTCTTTGTCGTGGCGCTAGCCATGCTTTTTCTCTTTCACCGCCTGTTACTGATTGGCCGGATGCGGACTGGAGCAAGAACCGATGAGGCCCGGCCGTGAAATCACAATGGAGATTCGCGATCACAGTTGCTCTGCTTGCGGCCACGGCAATTTTTCTTCAGGCTCGCGGCCGCACCGAGACCTTGCCCGATCACGAACCCCTCGCTTCCCTGCCGTACCAATTGGGTCCATGGGCAGGAACCGACGTCCCTATGCAGCAGGATGTTCTCGCGATTCTCGGACCGGGCGATTTTCTTCAGCGCTTCTACGAGAACACTTCCGCCAGCCAGCCCTATATTGATTTCTTCCTCGCCTACTTTCCCAGTCAGCGCGCCGGCAACACCATTCACTCGCCGAAACACTGCTTGCCGGGTGCAGGCTGGTTGCCCACGGAGTCCAGCCGAATCTCCATTTCGTTTCCCGGGCGCGCGCCATTTGAGGTGAATCGCTACGTCATTGCGAAGGGCGACGAACGCCAACTCGTTCTGTACTGGTATTGGGCCCACGATCGCGCTCTGGCCAGCGAATACTGGGCAAAGTTCTATCTGGTCGCGGACTCCATCCGGCTCAACCGCAGCGATGGTTCCCTGGTGCGCGTGATTACGCCGCTGCCTCGCGACGAAACCGTCGACGCCGCTCAACAACGTTTGCTGTCTTTCGCCGGAAATGTCGTTCCCCAATTGGACAGGTACATTCCGCGATGACGGGGTTGTGCCATGAGTAACTTTCTGCCGCGCGTTATTTGCAGTAACTTGAAGAAACCGAGAAAAGAAGAGACTGAGAAACGATGAGATTAAGAACACAACCGTGTGGCGCCGAGTGCCTCCGTTCCTGGAGATTTGTAATGAGGTCTTCTTCCGCTTTTCGTCTGGTTCTGGCTCTTGCACTGATCGCAACTCTTTTCGTCGGATGTTCCCGCGATCCCAACGTGCGCAAGCAAAAATATTATGAGAGCGGGCAGCGCTATTACGACAAAGGCCAGTATCGCGAAGCTGCCATTCAGTACAAGAACGCCATCCAGATCGATTCCACCTATGGCAACGCGCATTACGGATTGGCGCAAGCTCTGCTCAAGCTGCAGCAGTGGAATCCCGCGTATCAGGAACTCGCCCGCACGCTCGAGTTGCAGCCCGACAATTATCCGGCCCGCATTGACCTGGCAAATCTCCTGATTGCGGGACGCGATTTCAAGCAGGCCCAGGAGCAGGTCGATCAACTTCTGCAAAAGCAGCCCAACAATCAGCAAGTCCACATGGCTCTCGCGAACCTTCAGATTGGCCAGGGCAATTATCTCGCGGCCATTCAGGAAATGCAGAAGGCCATCGCTCTCGCTCCCAACAACTGGGAACCGTATCTCAATCTCGCTCTCGTACAGATACGAGCCAATCAGCTCGACGCCGCCGAAGTGAATTTCAAGAAGGCTGTCGAAGTGAACCCTAAGGCAATACAGGCGCAATTGGCCCTGGGCGGATACTATCAGTCACGCAGCCGCTTCCCCGAAGCTGAGCAGCAGTTCCGTCGCGCCATGGATCTCGATCCCAAAGATCCTGACCCGCCTGCCGCGCTCGCGCGTCTCTACATCGCGCAGGGAAAGAAGGCTGAGGCCGAGGCATTTCTCAAGCAGGTCAAAACAAAATTCCCCGACAACTCGACCGGCTACCGCATGTTAGGCGACTTCTATTTCGCGACCGGCGATCTCGACAAAGCTACCGCCGAATACGGATCCGTCTATCACGACCATCCGAAAGACCTGCAAGTCGAGAAGAATTACATTCAGTTGCTAATCCTGAAAAACCGCCTCGACGAAGCCACCAAACTCAACGACGCGATTCTCGCCAGTAATGCCAACGAGACCGACGCCCTCATCTACCGCGGACAAATTCAGCTCCGCGGCGGCCATCCCAGCGACGCCGCCCAAACCCTGCAAACCGCGCTAAAGAACGACCCCGACAACGCCGTCGCTCATTATCATCTCGGACTTGCGCTCGATCAGATGGGCAATCCTGAACGTGCGGTCGAGGAATGGCGCACCGCCGTGCGCCTGCGTCCCGATCTCATCGAAGCTCAGCGCGCCCTCGCCACTGCTGCCATGCGCAAAGGCGATATGGAGACACTCGAACAAACGGCGACGGAGATTATTCGTCTGCAACCGGCCTCACCCGACGGATACGCCATGCGCGCGCTCTCGAAAATCAATCGCAAGCAATTCGCCGCTGCTGAACAAGACATACAAAAAGCCATCGACATTGCCCCGCAGAGTGCCACCGGTTACATCCAGATGGGAAATCTGAAGCTGGTCGAAAAGCAATACAACGAAGCCGGCAAAGCTTATCAGGAAGCGCTTGACCGCGATCCCAATTCCAACGACGCTCTCAACGGCGTGATGAATACTTATCTCGCCCAGAACCAGACCGACAAAGCCATCGCCGCCGCCAATGCGCAAATCGCCAAATCGCCGAACAGCAGCGCCTTCTACGATCTGCTGGGCACAGTCCTCTTCAACAGCAAGAAAGATTTCGACGGCGCCGAAGCCGCATTCAAGAAATCCGCCGAACTCGACAAAAATAATTCCGATGCCTTGCTCAAGCTGGGCCAGGTGCAAGTTGCCAAAGGTTCAACCGACCAAGCCATCCTGACATATCAGCAAAGTCTTCAGAATAATCCGCGCGAGGCCATGTTTTACATTTTGATGGGCGAGCTGTACGAATCCAAACAGGATTGGGGCAAAGCCAGAGACGCGTATCAGAAGGCGCTTGAAATCAAGCCCGAGAATCCGCTGGCCTCGAATAATCTCGCCTACGTCATGTTGCAATCCGGCGGCAACGTCGACATGGCTCTTTCGCTCGCGCAGACTGCCCGCCGCGGCATGCCCGATTCGCCCAATGCCGCCGACACTCTGGGCTGGGTCTTTTATCAGAAAGGCGCGTATCAATCGGCGGTCGATCTTTTTCAGGAAGCGCTCAAGCTGGGCGAGAAAAATAAATCGCCCGACGACGCCACCGTCCACTATCACCTCGGACTCGCGTACGAAAAGACGGGCCAGACCGATCTCGCCCGCCAACATCTGGAACGCGTCCTGAAAATCAATCCCAACTACAGCCAGGCCGCGGACGTGAAAAAACAACTAGCCCAACTGAAATCATAGCCAAGCCAAAATTCGCCTGCTTCCCAATTCGGGAGAAATCTTGTCAAGCCCCCTTTGACCCCCAATTCCCTTCAACCCCCTGATTGCAAACAGAAAATAAAGTTGGAAAACATGGCATAGTTACCTGTCGAAACTGATAGCCTGAATATATAGACAGAAAAAAGGCGCAGGCACTCAGCCCGCGCCTTTTCTTTTGTGCGCTGTTTGTGTGGCGCGGACGCCTTCGCCCGCGAATTCTCGAACTCAAATCCAAATAAAAAGGGAGAAGTATGCGCCCCGGCGAACGCCTGCGCATGCAACGTTTATGACAGAATATTCTGCTGCTCCTTCCCCGCCGCTCCGCAAGCGCCAGTCCATCGGGCGCACAACACTCTATTCCAAACGCAAAGGCCTGATCGCGGAATTGATCTTCGTGGTCAAAGCCGCCAGCATGGGATTCGCGGTCAGCAAGCCCTACGGTGACTGCGAGCCCTACGACGTGATCATCGAGGAAAACGGCCGCGTGTTTCGCATTCAGGTGAAATCGGTTTTCACCACCTCGCGCTGGGGATACAGCGTCTGCGTGACTCGCAAGCGCCAGCAAAAAAGCGGCATTGCCTACTCCCCGCATGAAATCGATTTCGTCGCCGCCTACGTCGTCGCTCACGATGCCTGGTACATCATCCCGGTCGCCGAGGTTGCAAATCTAACCAACATCCGCCTCTATCCCGAAGGCGCAAAAAGGTCCGACGGCGCCCACTTCGAGAAATATCGCGAAGCCTGGGACCTGCTCCGCCGGGGAGCGGCCCGTCCGACCGGCCTGTAGGGACGTAGTGAATTACCTTCACCAATCCAGATGAGAAAAAGGGTGCCCCACGTCTCAAGGTTTTTCGAGACGTGGGCAGACGCGAAAGAAATGCATATCGGAAAAAGCCTTTTGCCGATCGAACAGCTCCACACTAAATCAACCGACAACGAGGACTAAAACTATGAAGCAACCACTTGAGCTAACCAAGAAGTCAGCATGCCGACAAACCCCACTAGCCGAACTCCACTGCTGCGCCTGCCGGGGATGCGGCGAGCCCATGCTCCTGGCCTGGGACGGACAAACCAACAACTACGGCGGAATGTGCCCCTTCTGCGGCGTCTTCTCACCCCTAAGATCAGCCGTAGACGCCAACCCACCGAGGCCCTCTGATGATGACGACCGAGGAATGTCATCCTAAGGAAATGCAGGCCGGGTGCCGGGTTCCGGGTGCCCCACGTCTCGCCTTTGGAGACGTGGGGGTTTCACCTTTACTCTGTCATCACGATACTCTGTCATCCCGAGCGTAGTCGACGAACCTTGCGTCTGCTCGGCTCTGAAGAGGAAGTGCAGGCCGGGTGCCGGGTGCCCCACGTCTCGCCTTTGGAGACGTGGGGGTTTCACCTTTACTCTGTCACCCCGATACTCTGTCATCCCGAGCGTAGTCGAGGAACCTTGCGTCTGCTCGGCTCTGAAGAGGAAGTGCAGGCCGGGTGCCGGGTGCCCCACGTCTCGCCTTTGGAGACGTGGGGGTTCACCTTTACTCTGTCACCCCGATACTCTGTCATCCCGAGCGTAGTCGAGGAACCTTGCGTCTGCTCGGCTCTGAATAAGAAGGCCCAAGTTTCCAAATCACGCAAACGCCTCGACGGGGCAGCCGAGCCTTTCGCGTCCGTTTAAACCTCAAGGGTGCCCCGTCCAAGCTCCGCTTGGGCGCGGATTTTCCTCGGCGGGGCGTATCCGACTTCCACGCCATGACATACATATAGACGTATTCATGTATAAATACCGGGACAGCACCAAAACTTAAATGACCATGAGAACGTAAGCCAACGCGCAAGCACCACGGCGAAGTGGCCGTGGTGGCGTGAAAAAGCTCTCTAGGCTTGGGACTTGGTTTCTTCGATCATCTCGGGGATGTCACTCTTCAATGGCAAACTCGCCGCAATCTTGAAAACAATCCACTGAAGCATCTTGGGTAATAAACACGCATAGTGCAGACCGAAGCGATGGAACTCCAGCTCGCGAATAAGGGTGCCCTCTGAGACTGGAGCGGAGATGGCGAAGGCTCCCGTGCGGAGTCTGTAGCGGCAAAGGTTTTGGAGTTCTTCAGGGCTGACAGAAGGAACGCGCCTCATGGTGTTCCCCTTGTGGAGAAGCATACCAGAGACGCGTTGTGACAGAAATCCGGGGACAGGGAAGAAATCCGGGGACAGACGAGACGTTCCTTAGTTTCTGTGCGACTGCTGGGGAGCGTTGGTTCCCTGTGGGGCCTGGGTCGGATTCGTGGCTTTGTGACATGGCTGATAGTTGCGACTCTTCTTTCGCCCTGTTGGGGCTTGTCCGTTTGCGGCTTTTTTACCCACGGCTTGCGCCGTGGGCTGTGCTCTGTCGCCACTTCGCGGCTATTCTCTGTCCCCGCTTTGCGGCTATTCTCCGTCGCCGCTTTGCAGCCATTCATGGAAGGTTGGAGCCGCGGAGCGGCGTAAGAATGCAGCCCACGGCGTAAGCCGTGGGTAAGAAGCGACAGCTGACAAGCCCCAGCGGGGCGAAAGAAGTTAGTCCCAAATGTATCTCTCGTCGTATTCCACGTGGTTCTTCTTGAGGAACGCCAAGAACTCCTCCTGAAATGAATGCTTCCTGTGATGTTCTTCCTGTTCGGCGATGTATTTCTTGACCGCTGGGACGCTCGATTCGCTGACACTGAACACTCCGTAGCCGGTTTGCCAAGCAAAGTTCGAACTCCATTTCCCTCGAACCCATTTTGACGAGTTCACCTTGACGATACGGACGATCTCCGCAGCAGACTGGGCTGGGCGAATGCGCACCAGCATATGAACGTGATCAGCTGTGCCGTTGACGATCAGAGCCGTTCCCCGAATTACGGACGATGCCTCCGAGGTAGGCAAACAGATCGGGGCGGAACTCCGGCTTGATCAGAGGACGGCGTCCTTGAGTACTGAAAATTAAGTGCAGCAGAATATTGCCGGAGGTATGAGACAGGCGTCTTTCGCCCCCGGGCCGGGGCTTCTCCCTTCGCTGTTACCCACCCACGGCTTACGCCGTGGGCTGCATTCTTGCGTCGCTTCGCGGCTTGCGTATCATCGCTGTTGAGAGGGTCGCTAGGCTGTGACCGCCGTCACAATCGTTGCTGTCGATTCGTTGGGGCAGGCTGTGCGGGGCTTGGGTCGGACTGGCGGCTTGGCGGCATGGCAGAAGCCATGCCTTCCCACGAATCGCGAACTGGGCTCATCTGTTCTGACGAGCCGACTTTGCTTTCTCCGGCGTCGGCAACGACTTCTGATTTTCGAGAGCAGGCTCCGCTTCTTCCAGATTGGTTCCGGTCGTTTCGGAAATTAACTCGCCGGAACTTCTGGCTTTTTGAGACATCTCGTCGACAAACTTCCGGGTCAAGAGGTTGGTTCGGCGTTCGGGGCGGGGCGATTTGCGCACATTTTACATTTTGCCTGCTTAGCGCCGCCTCCGTGGGTTACGTTCGGACGTGTACTCAGAAGACTCCGATCGGACAGGGCTCGTTCTCATCAGCTTCTGGGCTTGAACTCCCAAAGCAAAACCGCCCAGGCCTCAGGCGGCATTTTTGCTTTTTCGTCTGGTAAGAGCGCCATGATCTACGGCTTCATTTCGAAAATAACGCCGCAGCCCTCGTTCACCGTATTGCAGCCGAGGTTGCCGCCGCGGAACGTCGTGCCATAGAGATTGTTGTCGGAGCCAAGCATGATGTTCCCATAGGCGTATCCGCCGTTGCTGCCGGTAAAGTCGAGCAATGTCTTCTCCTGCCAACCTGACTTCTGTTTTGCCAGCTTGATCACGGCTCCGTAACTACCCGATCCATAGTATGCGGACGCACCGAAGACATTACCAAACGGATCCAAGGTGACACCCGCGAACACCTGCCCTCCGTCGTTGCCGCCGGTAAAGGCATATAGCGTGGTCTCGCTCCAGGTGCCGTTGGATTTCTTGAGGCGATAAATGACGCCCTGGTTGTCAGCGCCCCCGGCACCAGTGGTGCCATAGATTTCGCCAGACTTAGGAACGGTGACCGAGCCGAATTCCGGCCAGCAGCCATCGTCGCCGCCGGTGAAGTTGTAGATCACGCTTTCCTTCCAGGCCTCCTTCTGGTGCGCGAGTTCAAACACAGCGCCGCAGCCGTCGGCGCCACCGCCCACTGAAGCGCCGTAGAGATTGCCGGCGCTGTCCCAGGTCAGGCCCATCAACGGATCTTGCGCGTCCGTGCCCGCGGCGAAGTTGTAGAGAGTTTTCTTATTCCACTTGCTACCAGCACGCGAAAGTTCAAAGATCGTGCCGAAACCCGCCGTACCGCCCATCTCCGTCACACCATAAAGATGACCAACCTCATCGAGCACCAAACCGCTAACTCCAATACCAACGACCCCGTCATTTCCTCCCCGAAAAGTGTGGATGACCTTGAAATCCCACCCGGTTTTTGAAGGGCTGAGCTTGTAGACGGTGCCGTAGCCGACGCCGCCTCCATTGGCGATGCCATAGAGGTTGCCTGCTGTATCGAAAACCAACTGCCCCATCGGGCCGCCTCCGTCGGCGCCGCCCGTAAACCTGTAGAGCACAACTTCTTTCCAGCCGCTCTTCGTCTGCTTGAGTTCGTAGACCAGTCCAGCGAAACTGGAGCTGCCGCCTTGCTCGGTCGTGCCATAAAGATTGTGGTCCTTGTCAGAGATCACGCCGGCGTACGGATAAGCGCCATCCGCACAGTTTGCTTGGGAGCAGAAGGCGTATAGCACTTTATCGGTGCCTGCCCACGCACCCGCGGTGAAGAGCAGAATGAGCGCCACACAGAACGCGGTGATTTTCATCAGATTCTCCTTATCAGAATGGCGCTCAGGGCTTGCGCCTCCACTTCGCCACGCAATCGCTTCACAGAGCTCTCCTCTGCGGGAGAAATCCTAGCATGTTTTAGGAAGCAACGGCGGCGGGGTGGGAGATCGCGTGGGTAATTCGGTGGACGGGTCTCCGAGTCTTCCGCCTTGCGAGACATGGGCGGGCACGCGCGAAGTCGCAGATCGGCGGAGGCCTTTTGCCGATCTTACCCCCTGGTGGGCAAAAGCGTTTTGCCCTTAGTCCGCGGCTATGCCTGCGCCTACTGGGGCTTCGCGGCGGCGGGTGGAGCGGTTGGGAGGCAGGCCGGCATCGCGAATCTTGTATAACAGCGCGCGATAGCTGATGGACAGGGTTCGTGCCGCCTGTTTGCGGTTCCAGTGATGGGCCTGCAGAACTTTCAAGATGATCTTGCGTTCCAGTTCGCGAGTGGCCTTCCGGGTCAGGGCTTTTAGCGAGATGGGGCCGTCGAGATTGATGTCGGGATTGAAGAATTCCTGCTCGTCGCGCGTGACCAGGTCGTTGCTGATCACGTCTTCGCTGCCGAGGATCACATAGCGCTTGATCAGATTTTCCAGCTCGCGGATGTTTCCCGGCCAATGATATTTCTGCAGCGTGCCCATCAGTTCGGATGAAAGCATCCGTGCCCGGCAATTGTATTTGCGATTGTAATACTCGAGGAAATACTGGACCAGAGCGTCGATATCGCCGCGGCGCTCGCGGAGCGGCGGCATCCGCAAATTGACCACGTTGATGCGGTAGTAAAGATCCTGACGGAAGGTGCCGTTCTCGATTTCAACATCCAGCTGGCGGTTGGTGGCGCACACGATGCGGACTTCGACTTTCTTGTCTTCCTGCGCGCCGATGCGACAGAATTGTCCGTCCTGCAAAAGCTGCAGAAGCTTCGACTGCAAAGCCAGATCAAGTTCCGAAATCTCGTCGAGGAAAAGAGTGCCCCGGTGAGCCATTTCAACCCGCCCCGGCTTCATTCCATATGCGCCGGTGAAGGCGCCCTTTTCGTAGCCGAAGAGCTCGCTTTCGAGGAGGGTACCGGGAATGGCGGGGCAGTTGACTTTCACGAAGGGTCCGCTCTTCCAGGGCGAAAGACCGTGGATCATTCGGGCAACGATGTCCTTGCCGGTGCCGCTCTCGCCGTTGATCAAAACCGGAACGTTCGCGGAGGCAACTTTGTCCATGCGGGAGCGCAGGGACTGCATGGCTTCGGATTTGCCGAACACGATGGAATCTGGGGGGAACTCGCCTAAGGGATGGACTAGAGAACTGACAGAGCTTGTCGTAGGAATAGGCATCTTTTTGCGTGCGGCTCCTCTACCCAGCCTCTATTGTGCACCCTGACAGCCAAATCGGGGAACGCCCTAGTAACCACTCTCACTGTTACTTTGCATACTATTTTTCAATAACTTACATAATATTGTGAGGGCTGGCGTGGAGCGCAAAAGACCGTGGAAGTAGGGCTCATAGGAGTATTTTTGGGTAGGAAAAACTTTTCACACTGGGGAAGTAACTTTCCTTCTGGTGACTGGCTTGTCGGACCTGGCCCCGACCAGCGGATGGGAAAACTTAAGGCCGAGCAAATGGTAGCCATCCACGTGGGTTACGCGGACGGTGCGGGCGCGCAAGATACGCGAAGCCTTGGGAAAGGAATTTCCGGAAACCAAGGGTGCGCTGGGAATCTCGAGTAAAACCTGCGCCGAGAGCGGCAAGGAGCGGCGGACGGCAACCAGCGCTCCGCCAGCGGAGATGTTCAAGGCTGTGGCGAATTCCAACAACTCCTTGCCATCCTCGTCGCGGCTGCGGACAAAGATAGGAATCGCCAAGGGCAGGCGGGGCCACTTACGGTCTTGGATTTCGGGGCTTCGTCGCTTCAACCGTATCCCTCAAACGTGGACTTAACCCATTCGTTACCGCACCTTGGGGGCCAAACCGAATCTCGAATCTGGACACTGCAGAGGACAGAACCGCCTGAAGACAGAGCTTCCTTTGAAAACGGGCCGATAAAAGCTGGAGTTAGCCGTGGTGGCTTTTGCCCTATATTCGCTGTTTTGCTGACCTTGTCCGAAGTCTCGGAGCACTTCGGACTGCAAGCTTTTTCCCTTCCGTGACTACTTCCTTGCGTTTTGCCGTTGACAGGGCGAAGGCCATGTCTTAGCATCGCGGAAGTTAGCATTCACCTCAGCGAGTTGAGTGCCATCCTCCCTCGCCGTATAAACCAACTGAGCTTTAAATAATGGCTGCGACGCCTGAAAAGACGTGTCTGCCCCAAGCAAAAGAGTCTAAAACAGACTACTCCGAGCTATGTCCGACGAAAGAGCAAGGCGACGCTGCCTGCCCCAATCCGGATTGTAGCCAGGACTTGCTACAGCAATTCAACCAGTTACAGGAACGCTTTCAGCGCACCACAAATGCGCTGGCTTCGGCAGCGCACGACCTGAAGACCCCACTAGCTATTTTGAATGGTTACGTCGAACTCCTGCAGAGCGAAAAGCTGGGGGTATTGAACGAACGCCAGCGCGAGATTCTGGGCGACATGCGCACCAGCGGGCAGCGATTGCAGCAGTTCATTCAGGACTTTCTCAGTTTCAGCGTCCTCGAAATCGGCGAATTGAAGATGCATTTCGAGGCCGCCGACCTCAACTCGTGTCTTTCCGAAGTTTGCCGGCTGTGGTCGCATTCCTTTCAGGAAAAAGGGCTGGCGCTGTATTTCCTGGCTAACGAGAAGTTGACCGAGTTTGCCTTCGACGTACCCAAGATGCAGCGCGTGGTTTCGAACCTGCTGGAGAATGCGTCGAAGTTCACGCCCGCAGGAGGCACAGTCTGGCTGCACGCCGAACCCTACATGTGGGAGCGGCGAAGTGCCAGCAATCCTGACAATCTGACGGAACGGCGGCATCGCGCAATCACGCAACCCAATTCCGTGAAGATCAGCGTGTCCGATACTGGGCCGGGCATTCCCGCGGAATACCATATTGAAGTGTTCGACGATTTCTTTCGACTGCCACAAAGTGAAAGTCAGGCCGGCATGGGCTTGGGCCTGGCGATCGCGCGTCGCCTGGTCGGCGGCATGGGTGGCAAGATCTGGGTGGAGAGCGACCCTGGCGCGGGATGCAAGTTCTCTTTCATTCTTCCGCTTCTGCCTCCCGCGACCGCCAACAACCAACTAGTGAACTCTGGGAAAACTAAATGAAAGCTGCGGCAAACAACATTCTGCTGGTTGACGATGAACCCGGAATGCTGCGCTACATCAAGACTCTGCTCGAAGTGGACGATTACAAAGTCGAGACTGCGAGCACCGGCGAAGAAGCGTTGGAGCGCGTGCAGAAGGGTTTGCGCCCCGACCTGGTACTGCTGGACCTGCTCATGCCCGGGATCGACGGCCTCGCGACTCTGGAGCAACTGCGTAAGCTTCAGCCCGGGGTCAAGATTGTGATGCTCTCTTGCGTCAGCGATACTCGCAAAGTTGTGCAGGCCATCCGCCTGGGCGCGCACGATTACCTGACCAAGCCGTTTCAGAAAAGCGAGCTGGACACGGTCATCGACCAGTGTCTGGGGACGAATCAGCAAAATTATCCGGGTGAAGTGGAAGAAGTCGGCGACGAGGTGTTCTTTGTGGCTGCGAGTCCGGTGATGCGCAAGCTTCGTTCGCAGGCTGCGCTGGTGGCGAACGTCGACATCCCGGTACTGATGCTGGGCGAAAGCGGAACTGGCAAAGAAGTGATGGCGCGGCTTATTCACAAGCTCTCACCGCGCGCGCATCGAACGTTTCTTAAGGTAAATTGCGCCGCCGTTCCCGCGGACTTGCTGGAGAGCGAACTGTTTGGCTACGAAGCGGGAGCGTTCACTGGCGCCAATCACGCCAAGCCGGGGAAATTCGAACTGTGCAACAAGGGCACGATTCTGCTGGATGAAATCGGAGAGATGCCGCCCAGCTTACAAGCGAAGCTGCTGCACGTGCTGCAAGACCAGCAATTTTCACGTCTCGGCAGCCGCTCCATGATTAAGGTGGATGTGCGAATTCTGGCCGCCACCAATATCAACATTCCCGAAGCGCTGGCCAACAAGCGCCTGCGCGAGGATCTTTATTACCGGCTCAACGCTTTCACCTTGTCGGTTCCGCCACTGCGCGAGCGCAAAGAAGAGATTCCGATCCTGCTCAAGCACTTCATGTCGAACATGTCGGAGCGGTATGCGCGGCCTCCGTTGCCGCTTTCGACCGAGTTGCTGCAGGCATGTCAGGATTATTCCTGGCCGGGCAATCTGCGTGAGCTCAACAATTTCGTGAAGCGCTATCTGGTTCTTGGAGATGAGAAGCTGGCGATCCAGGAACTGAGTCCGAAGACCGATAGCAATGGAGCGCAGTTCGATGCGGCTGCGCAGACCTCGGGCGATTCAACTGGTGGTTTGAAATCTCTGGCACGCACCGCTAAGGACGAGGCCGAAGCCGAAGCTATCAGCAAGGCTCTCGACGAAACTAACTGGAACCGCAAGCAGGCAGCGGCGCTGCTGAAGATCAGCTACAAGGCGCTGTTGTATAAGATCCGGCAGTACGGAATTGCGCAGTCCAAGAGCCACAAACTTTCCGCTGGCGCGTAGAGGGTCCCAGAGCAGTGAGGCCCCGGCTTGTCCGCGATGCGGCAAAAGTGGGATCCGACTTCTCGCCGCGCAACGCGCAAAGTAGATTCCTCTCTTCGAAACTTCTTCCTGTCGACAGATCGCGAGCCCTGTGGAGGTTTTGCGTGCCGCGGCCTGTTTTCGCGAACTGGCAAAACGACCAGCTCTCTAAATGCACTTCGGTAACTCGCTTCTACGTGCTGCCAGGAGATACGCTTTTTACTCATGGCCGACGATAGGAGGTTGAGGGAACGCATATTCACAGCGAGAATGCGGACAGTCTGGAAAGTCCTATCGATTATGGTAAAAACCATCTGTCTCGTGTGCTTCCTAATCGGCTTCTCTATGTATTGGTGGCCAGGCATTCCGTCTTCCCTCGGCCGTCCGAAGGTCGAGTCTACCCCCTTAACAACCACGGTCATTACACCTACATGAATCGACAGGAATATCTACTAAACGAAATAGTGCGATGGACTTTTCCTGCAGTTTTCTTGCCATTTGCCTTTATCGAATACTTCGTGGACCCGCTTAATCGCAAGCCGCGATGGCAACCCGTGGTTCCGCCCCGTCCGTGGTAACCGATTAGGTCGTCATTGTTGGCGAAAATCGCGATAGCGCTAATTGACCGCCGAACATCGCTTCACTCGTCGGAATGACAATCGATCAACTTATCAATGCACGAGCAGACGGGGCAGGTTCCAGTGCCTCCAGACGCTGACTACTCGCAATGCAAAGCAGACTACGGCGCCGAGCACAGTCATTAGCCTGGCATTCGCTTTGAGGCGGATGCCAATCACCAACACGGCTGCTCCGGCTAGCGCCGCGGTCGCGTAGACGTCGGCGCGAAGAACCGTCGGAATGCGGGCGAGCAGAATGTCACGGATGGTGCCACCGCCAACCCCGGTCACTCCTCCCATCAAAACTGCGATGAATGGATGAATGCCGAAGTCGAGCGCCTTGGCTGCGCCTGCAACCGCGAATAGTGCCAATCCGGCTGCATCGAAGATAATGATCACCCAGGGAGAAACCTGGCTTACGAACTGGTAGAAGCAGAATACAACCGCGCCACCAAGAAATGCTGCAGTGGGATATCGCCAATCGCGAATGGAATTCGGAGGAACTGCGCCGATCAGCACATCGCGAATGATTCCACCGCCGAGCGCAGTGGCAAATGCCACTACCATGAGGCCAAGCAAATCCAAGTTGGCTTCGATGCCTGCGGTTGCTCCCTCAACCGCAAAGATAAAGGTTCCTAACAAATCGACAACAAGAAGCATTCGGGCTAAGTCGTACTTGATAAAGCCTCGCAGTCAAGGTTGCTTCTGCTGTTTCAGTTTCTTCAGCATGTTGATGCCGTTTTGGTTATCGGGTTTCAGAGTAATCGACATCTCGTAATTCTGGATGGCGAGATCGTTTTGTTTTGCATCCATGTAGGCTTCGCCCAGGCTGTCGTAGGCGTTCCAGTACTTCGGGTATTCCTGCACTTCAAGTTTGAAAACCTGGATCGCGTCCTCGACCTTGCCCGTAAATAGAATTCCATACGCCAACTGGATCAGAGTATTTTCGTCCAGATCCTTTGGAGAAGAGCTCTTCAGCTCGGCATACTTCTGCATTGCGGTCTGCGCGCCTCGGGCACTCGCGATCAGTCCTAGAAGATCGCCTGGGTTTGGCTGGCTGGTGTAATTCCAGCCATATTCTTTGGCGACGCTTTGCACCAGGAAGTGAGCCAGGGCGTGTCCATTGTCGGAGTTTGCCATCACCGCGACACCTTTGCCGGAGTCGGCAAACATAATCAGGTCGGCCTGGAAGCCATCGTCATCGCCATCGTGACCAAACTCCTCGGGATTATTGCCTTCGCCCAGGAAAAATGCCAGACCGACATGGTCGATCTGCGGCGTGAGCATTTCGCGTGTCATGGCCTGAGACAGTACGTGGTTGGCTTTGCCCTGCTTGGATAGAGCGATTTCAATCCCGAACTTTGCCAAGTCAGTGGGCGTGGTCCAAAGGCCGGCTGCGGCCATTTCGGGGTAGATGTGCCACTTGCCGGGTACTACTTTTCCATCCCCGAGGGTTCCGGAGGCTGCGAACTTTGCTCGGTCCGGCGGAAGCGGCTGTTCGAAACTGCTGTCGGTCATGCCGATCTTGTCCAGCACAGTCTCGCGCATGAACTGGGGAAACTGTTTGCCAGTCACGTCCATCATGAGTTGCTGCTCGATGGTGACGCCACCACCGGAATAACGGAACATGGTACCGGGGACAACATCCACGCGGATCGGGGCAGTGTTAGCGGGCTTTTCACCGTTGAAGATCTGTACCAGCGTGGGTATGGGTTCGCCCACCGCGTAGCCGGGAAAGCCATGCACGGTCAGTCCCGCGCTGTGGCTCTGGAGGCGGCGCAGAGTGACCTTCTGATCCTTGGTGAATTCGTTCTCCGGAACTTTCCAGGTAACCAGTTTCTGGTTGACGTCTTCATCGAGCGAGAGTTTGCCATGTTCCACCAGCCAAAGTGCGCCGGTCGCCGCAACGGTCTTACTGATTGATCCCGCCTGAAACAAAGTGTGCGTAGTCGCTGGCGTCGCGCCGCCTGCGTCGGTGATTCCGTAGGCTTTCGCCCATGCGATTTTGAAATTGTCGATTACCGCGATACTGACTGCAGGCACTTTGTAGAGCTCCATCAGTTTTTGCAGATTGAGCTGCAGTGGCGGTTCATTCGCGCCGAGTGGAATGGGAGGGATTCCGTTTTCAAAGCGTTGGACTTGGGCGGAGACCTGGGTATCGTCGGAATTCGATTGTGGCGCGGAGGCTGCAGAACTGGCCGCCACGAGAACGGCAATGATTATCAAACGAGACGCGGTAGTCAGGAGAAACGCGCGCAGAATTCTGGAATGCGGCTGCATAAGACCTCACTTAAAGGCGCAGAGACGGGAATGAAAGACGAAGTATAGACGCCCACCTTAGAAGTAGGTTAGCTGGCGAGACGGGGACAACCGGCTATTGAACAACCAGAGTGACCACTGTACTTCGCGTGGCGCTGCCTGAGACCGCGTTGATGGTCACTGGATAAGTTCCGGCCGGAGTGCCGGTCGTAGTGGTTACCGGTGCAGTAGAGCCACAACCGGGCAGGAATAAAATTAGCGCGAAGAGGCCCGCGAGGAGGAGACCCATCAGCACGCGCCGGCGGCGAGAGGTTTTGCCGCCCAGTCCCACGCCAAGCAAGGCCAGACCCGAAACCGGCAGCCAAGTAGCGTAAAACGGAATCCCTGGGCCGTTTTCATGACGCAGGTCGGTGGTAGTGGTTACGCGAGTTGTAGTGTTGATGATCAACTGCGAACTCTGGGCGCCGGTATCGAGGTTCGGAATGGGGTTGTTGTTGCCGGGCACGCAAGTCGTGGCCGTGGGCAGACCGCTGCCGCAGGAAATCGATACGCTGTCGGGGAATCCGCTGTTCGAGCTTGGGGTTATGGTGGCGGTGAAGATGGCAGGCACGCCCGCCACAACCGTAGCTGTTGCCGGTCCCACTTTGAGGCTGAAATCGTTTACCGTGACGCTCGCACTGGCTGAGGCCTTCTGCGCCTGCCCGACGAATGCGGAACCGCTGTTGCCCAAACTCACGGTGCCACCTGCCAAAGTCGGGGCAACGGGGGTCAAAATTACGGTAACGGTCGCGGTGGCAGCGGCATTCAGGGTACCGATATTGCACAACACGGTTTGGTTCGTCGGGGCACCGCAAGTGCCCGGGCTCGCCGTCGCCGAGACAAAACTGGCGCCTGCCGCTGGTAAGTAGTCGACGAAAGTGACTCCGTTAGTAAACTCGCCGGCGTTGGTTATGGTGTAGGCAAAGCTGACCTGGTTGCCGATACCAACGACTAATGGAGTCGCGGTGGGCGGCAGCATGGTCAGATTCAGGACAGGCGCAAACTTGCTCACGAACGCGTCACTCGGTCCGCTCAAAGCGCCGTCGAAGGGATTGACCAGTGGGAAGCCGCTGGCCGAGGCTGTTTCTCCCGCAAGATAGCTGGCACCTTGCAGATCCAGCGCGACACTGGTCCCGAAGTCGGCGCCTATGCCTCCGAAGTAGCTGGTGGAACTGGTCGCGGCGCAGGTGGGAGTTACGATTGGACTGCAGGTCGCGTCGGTGTCAATGTTGGCAAAGAACGCGTCGCTCGTGCCCCCGCCGTATTGCGACTGCACGGTACTCTGTATAACTACAATGGGAAAATTCGGGGAATTCGTCCAGCCGATAACGCGGGCTCCGCCGCTGTTGTCGACCGTAACCGAGGTCGCGACGTCCGTTCCCGCGCCGCCAAGATAGGTAAAGTAGGTCAGCGGAACATCGAATGTGACACAGCCCGTGCCGGTGCACGGGATTCCGATTTTAGCCAGGAACGCATCTGTCCCACCACCGTTCGCGGACTGCAAGGCTGTGGTACCGGTGGTGCCGGCGTTGAAGTCAGTGGAAGTGGTCCAGCCAGTAACATAAGCGTCCGGGCTCGAATCCACCGCAACGCCAAAGCCGACATCGTCGCCAGAGCCGCCGAGATAGGTCGAATACAAAAGTTGGCCGCCAGTCACACCCGACGGATTGATCTTGGCCACGAAAGCGTCAAACCCGCCTTCGTTCAGCCCTTGATAGGCGTTGAGCAACGGCATGTCGGTGAAATTCGTGCCGCCTGTAATGTAGGCGTTCGAGTTGATATCTACGGCCACGCCGCCACCCAGGACTGAGCCATTGCTCGGACTGCTCCCGCCGAAGTAAGTGGAATAGAGCACGCTACCCGCTCCGCTGGTATTCGGATCAACCTTGGTGAAGAAGAATTGATTCGCAGCGCGGGGGGTGGTTTGGTAGGACCCGAGAGTGGAGGGAAATCCTGTCCCTACCTCTGTAGAGGTAGTAGTCCCGGTCACGTACGCGTTGCTGCCAGTTTGGTCCACCGCCAATCCCGAAGCGATGTCGGTACCGCTGCCAGAAAGATAGGTCGAATACAACAGGAATTTCCCCGTGGGATCAAGCTTACTCACAAAAACATGCTTGCCGCTGGTGATCGGAGTGGTTTGAAATGCGGCATTGGTGGTTCCCTTAGTAGTGGGAAAGTTGCTGGAACTCGTTGTTCCCGCCACTAAAATGTCAAACCCGGAGTCAACCGCGACCCCGCCAGTGTAGTCGGTTCCGTCTCCGCCGAGGTATGTGGAAAACAGCAGCGCGCCGGTGGGACTAAACTTAGCGATGAACACGTTGGCAGTCGCGCCCGGCGCCAGATCGGGCTGGTATTCGCCGGTGGTCGCCGGAAAATTCGTTGATGTGGTGGATCCGGCTACGTAGGTGTTGGAAGCGGCGTCCACCGCGATCCCAGGACAACCCGGCGGCGGGGAGGCCATTCCCGCGACCGTGATTGGGGCGATGATGGAACAGGCTTCATTGCCGCTCCCACCCAGATATGTCGAGTAAACCAGCACGGGATCGATAATCAAGGTCTGGCTACGATCGTACGCACCTATTTTGAAGCCGACTTCGTTCTTTCGCGAACCACGCAGCTCGAAGCGACCCGCTATCGCACGCTGCTCTGTTCCGACCTTCTGGTATACGCGCGGGGCCTGCAAGCGCAAGTCACTTCCACCGGCCGCCAGAACGAGGTCGCCATGCGAGTCGATTGTCGGACTCTCATTACCCTGAAACCTGAGGGCCACTTGCGTCGGGTCGCTGCCAGGGGCTACTTCGAAGTCATACTCCAACCGCCCCTGGTTGCCGTAATAGATCAAGTCAATGCCGGGGTAAACGTTGCGGTAGCGCACGCGCGCAAACTGAGGAATGTCACGATGCCATTTCTCGGGATCGTTGCCAATGAGGTAATTGCTTTTCCCCGGCAGTTGAATCTCGCCAGTGGGCTCGGCGGGCGAGGTGGTTCCAACCAGCTTCATGCTGAGCGCGGATGTTGGAGCAGTTGGATGATGAGGGTCGGCGGCTGAACGCTGAAGGGCGAGAACAGCTTCCTGCGCCGTGAGGTAGAGGCCGTAACCGCTGCCTCGCGCCTGAAATTTCACCCGAGCATTGGTCTGTCCCTGGTTAGGTTCAAATATCAGCGGAAGCCGGCTGTAGTTGGCTAGAACTTGCGGCACACCTTTTGCGGACGGGACACGCGAGGGAAGAGTCGCATGGGCGAGGGAAAATGCTTGAGGATTGGCAGCTTTGTCAGCCCGGAGCTTCACTGCCCGCGAACCCATGGTCAGAGCGACGGCTGCGAGCAGCATCAACAAAACGATGGCCACAAGGATGCGACTTCGCGAACAAGTCTTTCCCGACCGACGGCGATTCAATCTCACTGCACTCCTCCGATGTCTTTTCCCGATTTCAGGGAGAGGAAAAAGAAACGGCGCACCAACAGCACCCCGAGTCGCAACAGCGAAGCGGCTTACGTACTTGTCCCCAAAAATTAAGAGCAAAAGATAAGTAACTACTTAAACATCTGACGGATAGACTGTCAAGATGCGCAACCGCATTCTTCGCCTTAAGACTCGTCAGATGCGGGGCGACGTGACCGGAGATGCCGTCGGCAGGCAGAAAAGTGCGCAGCCCAGAAATTGGTGAAGCGGCTGCACGGTCGCAAAGGCGCAGATATTCTGCAAATTGTTTTATGCTGGAATTCGATCGTCAGCTACATCCATCGCCTGAAAGCGTTCATTCTTTTGCCGGTGCATTCTTCGGATTGCACCATTTCTGTGGCAGTACAATTGCTCCTCCGACCGGGAACAACCCTCCCCGCCCTCTCCGATTTTGCGGTTCCTGACCGCGATATGTGCAGTAACGGAGTCAGTTCCTTTAAGCCTTTTGATGTTGCAAACTCCTGACGATTAAGTATCTTTGGCCTTAGTGCGTGGTTTGGGTGCATGGTTCCGTAGTTATGTCTAGGCCGTGCGTACAAGGACCAGGAATGCTCGAACAACAAGAAAGCGGGACTGTTGAATTATCGCCGGAGCGGCGGGCCATGCGACGATTCGATATGCGCCTGCCTGCAATCGTCAAGGTGGAAGACCCCACGGTGGACGAGCTGTTGACCGAGACCCAGAATGTGAGCGCTCGCGGAGTTTTTCTCTACCTCGATCGGCCGCTTGCGGAAGGATCCCGCATGCATGTGACTCTAACTCTTCCGCCGCACATTACCCTGACCGACCCAGTACGGGTCCGCTTCACCGCCCGCGTAGTCCGAACTGAGGCGCCTCTGCCAGCATCCCGGGTCGGCATCGCTGCTGTAATTGAGGAATATGAATTCCTCCGCTCGGCCAGTACCGGCAGTTGAGAATTTCGATATATCAGGGGATGGCGAAGCTTGGCGGGCAAAATCAAATTCCGGGGCTACTTATCCTCAATGCGGCCCTTGAATTCTGCGATCTCATTCCTCAGCCGTGTATAGCGGCGCAACAGCGTGGCCAGATAGGTGATGTGGATGGTCCAGGTCGCGATATAGGCTGCGTAAAGGTAACTCATCGGCGCTCCGGTCGGCTAGTTTTCATTTACGAACTTCGGGCTTTCGAACTTCGTGGCTCGAGCAATGCTTCGAGGGCCAGGGTTTCATCAAAGTCGCGCCTAAGCACTTCCAGCCGATAGCGAGACCAGCAGACCAGCGCCGCGAAGCACGAGAACGCCAGCCAGTTGATCAGCAGCGCGTGCCACATGCGGGGATCGAGCGAACCGCCTCCGCCGATCACGGGCTGCGGATGTTGAGTGCGGAAAAACCAGATCGAAAAATAAACCAGCGGAACATCGAGAGCGCCAAACACGGCGAGCACCGCGGCCAGCAATGGAGTCTGCCCACTACTGGAAAATCTGCGTAGCACGATATAGCTGACATAAATCAGCCACAGCACCAGGGTGAGGGTCAGGCGCAGATCCCAAGTCCACCATATTCCCCACACCGGGCGGGCCCAGATCGGTCCAGTGACAAGGTTCACCGTGCAGAATACGACGCCGACTTCGGCCGTGACCAAGGCGAGCATGTCCGCCTTAGCGTTGCGCCGGATGAGATACACGATGGAGGCCACAAAATTGATGGCGAAGAGAATGAAAGCCGTCCACGCCGAGGGTACGTGGTAATAGAAGATGCGCTGTACATCGCCCATGGTCTGCTCCGTCGGAGCGACGACCAGCGCTTGATACAGGGCGTAGCTGAGCAGAACGCCGGTCAGAACCGCGAGAATGGGGAAAGCGCGCTTCATTCCGCCTGCAGCACTAATCCGAACAAAAAGAGGCTAGCGATAGTAAACACCACATCGTAGGCCGCAAGCAACACGATCCAGAACCTGGCAGAGAATTCTCCGGTGAGGATCGCGCCCGTGGCTTCAACCATGGCGAGCAGGGCCGGGATGGAAATAGGAAACAACAACAGCGGAAGCATGATTTCGCGGCTGCGCGTGCGCAAAGACATGGCCGCAAAAAATGTCCCATTCACCACCAGCGCCCACGTTCCCAGCGCCGCGACGATGGGCAATTGGTACGCGGGCCCAAGCGCGCGGAGGTTGTAAAACACGACGAAAAGCGGCGTCATTAGCGCCTGCAGCACGGTGACGAAGATGAAGTTTCCGATGACCTTCGCCAAAAACAGCGCGTTTGGCGGAGCAGGTGAAACTCGATAAGCGTCGAGCACTTGATTGCGCATTTCGCGTGCCCAGGTCTGGTTCAGGGCGACCACCGCGGCGAACAGAAATGCCACCCAAACCAACCCGCCAGCGATGCGCCGTGACTCTTCCGCGGTTGGATCAAAAGAGAAACTGAAGATCACGACCACTAGCAAAGAGAAAAACAGCATGGAGTTGATGGCGTCTTTCGACCGCCATTCCAGGCGAAGGTCCTTGGCTAAAGTGGCGCGCGTGAGACCGGCGACGCTGCTCATTTGGTCTCCGTCATCGCTGCGAGATCCGAAGTGCGGCTGACGATTTGTCCGGCTTCCATCCAGATGAACTCATCGGCAGCGCCTTCGAGCAGAGCGGCTTGGTGCGTGACCACAAAGATGGTCTTGCCAGCATCGCGTAGGCCAGTCAGCAAGGTCACCATCTCGCCCGCGGAACGGATGTCCACGTTGGAAAAAGGCTCGTCGAGAAGCAAGATTTTGGGATCGTTGAGCAGGGCTCGCGCCAGCGACATCCGCTGCCGCATGCCTTGCGAATATTGCCCTACGGGCCGCGTAAGTGATGAATCGAGCTTTACGGCGCGGATCACATCGGCACAGCGGTCTTCATTGTTCTGCCCCCTATCGCTTATTTCGTACAGGCGCGCGAAGTAGCGCAGGTTCTCCATGCCACTCATTTCGTCGTAAAGCAAAGAAGGATGGGCCATGTATCCAAGTTGGCCACAGACAGAACGTAGGTCGGTTGTTCCCAGCATTGAAATGCTTCCGCGTGTGAGTGGCGTCAATCCGGCCAGGGCACGCAAGAGAGTCGTCTTCCCTGCCCCGTTGTCGCCAAGAATGGCGTAGAGACGGCCTGCGGCGAACTCCGCGCTGACGCCACGCAACGCGGCGAAGCGTCCGAATTGTTTGACGAGATCGGTAACGATGACAGCGGCAGACATCGGAACCGAAGATAAATGAAGCGCCCCGTGAAGTCGAGAGCGACATCGCCTAGGGGCGGACCTACGTGTTTATTGCGGATTTGTGGAACGTCACCGCACTTTCACCCCATATTTCTGCGTAAACGGCGGGGCAATACCGTTCAAGCGCAGGTACTCGACGAGCTGTCCATAGTGGTCGGTGATGTGCCAGACGGCCACAACGGAGATACCGAGTTTAGTGCTCGGCCCGGCATAACGGCCCTCGACCCGATCAAGCGCGTTTGTCGCCGTCAGCGTGGCAAGGACACCGTTGCCATAGTCGAAGGAGTCCTTGAGATATTTAATCAGCTCGGCTTTGGTCTTCGCCGGGTCGTGGCCCCCTTTTTCGCAGTCATCCGGCGGTTTCTTGCCCTCAAATTCGTTGAAGAAGGCGAACTGAGCGCAGGCGACGTGCTTCACTTGTTCACCAAAGCTGCGGGCATCGTCGAACTTTCCGGCCGTGGGGATGTAAGAATACTTCTCCTCTGGCATAGCTTCGGCGAGGGCGAGAAAGTTCCCTTCTGTGAACTGAAGCGTGCCGCTAACGCTTTCCGCGATCGACTTAGGAATGTCGTCTGACTTGGCGGCTAGCTTGGCTGCGGAGTTCTGTTGGCTGTCCGAATTTGCGACACCGGCGAGAGTGATGCTGCAAACGATAAGAAGGGCGGTGAAACTGAGAAATCTCATTTAGTTTCCTCCCGGATTTGCAGAGGATACTGAAGCAGCAACCGAAAGTCGAATGCACCCGGTAAGACGGTGTTTTTGAGCTGACTCTAGTTCGACATTGCGCCGGAGCCGCCCGTCTCGACTTGGGTCATACTCTTCGCGGGCGCATTGGTAGACCCACCGCTGGCGGGCGCTCCTGGCTGTTGCGGTGCATATTTCGAAGCGCACTTGGCTTGCAGTTGCTTGGCATGGAAGACGCCGTCAGCCCCGAAATTGCCATCGGCTAAGGCCTGCGAATTGTCTTTGAAAGTATCCGGCGGTGGTTCGGTGCCGCTGTAGGAAACCTGAAGAGCTTGATCGTTCTCGATCAAGACGAACTCGACTTTGGTTCCATTCCGCTTAATGGAACCGGGCTGAACATTTCCCGCAACCCGCAGGCGCTTGGTGTGGGCCGAGTCTCCCATACCGCGCAATTCCTTGATGGTGACGTAGTAGCTCTTGCTCTCCTGGACACCGGTATAAGCCAAGTATCCAAGCGCGAGCAGGATGACTACCGTGGCTCCGCCGAATTTAAGGTATCTGCTGTTTTGGCTGGACATAGGAGCACCCCACAGCTATATAAAACTGTATTCCTCGGCTCGGGCACGGGTCAAGCACAGGAACGCGGGGCAGAAGCAGCTGGACTTAAAGCAAACAAGATTGCAAAACCAGTCGTCAGTTGCCTGTTCTCGGTTCTCAGTGGGAACGAAAAAGCCATCAGGCATTACAATTCCTATATTGCTGATTCTTTTTCGAGCAATTCCCTATGATCCATGCCTGGCATGACGTAACGCCCGGAGAGCATCTGCCGGACGAGTTCAACACGGTGATCGAAATCCCCTTTGGCTCGAGCGTGAAGTACGAATTGGACAAAGCCAGCGGGCTCATCAAACTTGATCGCGTGCTCTACTCCGCAGTTTACTACCCGGCGAACTACGGCTTCATTCCCCAGACTTTGGCCGAGGACGACGATCCGCTCGATGTTCTGGTTCTGTGCCAGGAAAGCGTAGTCCCGTTGACTATTATTCATGCGCGCGCCATCGGTCTGATGACCATGATTGACTCAGGGAAAAAAGATCACAAAGTCATCGCGATCGCTACCGAGGATCCTGAATTCAACAGCTACCGCGAAGCCTCGGAGATGCCTCGGCATCGCCTAATGATGCTGCGAAGGTTCTTTCAGGATTACAAACAGCTCGAAGGAAAAGAGGTCGAGGTAGACGAGATCCGCCCCGCCGGGGAAGCGTATCCGATCATCAACGATGCCTTGCGCCGTTATAGCGAGCAGCGGCGTAAAGGATTTATCAAGTAGTGCTCGCGAGGTTCGATCGTTATCGGGCGTATAATCAGCTTTTCAAGAATCCATCAAAGGTGACGAGGAATGGTTCCCACGAACGGTAGTTCCACCAACGGCAATCACGCGCAAAACGACAACGGACATAGCGTTCTACGGCCGCGAGCCGAGTGGATTGCCCGCCGCAAAGCTGAGAATGGCGACCGCAATTTTTCTCAGATGCACTATGCGCGCAAAGGCCTGATCACGGAAGAAATGATCTACGTGGCTGATCGTGAAAAGATTTCTCCAGAACTGGTTCGTGACGAAATCGCGCGCGGCCGCATGATTGTTCCCGCCAACATCAATCATCCGGAACTGGAGCCGATGTGCATCGGCGTAGCCTCATTGTGCAAAATCAATTCGAATATTGGCAATTCCGCAGTAACGTCAAACATCGACGAGGAACTCAAGAAATTACACACGTCGGTTCACTACGGCGCCGACACGGTGATGGATCTTTCGACCGGGGGCAACATTCACGAGATTCGCGAAGCCATTCTGCGCCACTCGCCCGTACCAATTGGAACCGTGCCGATCTATGAGGCGATTTCGCGGGTAAAGCGTATTGAAGACTTGAATGCCGAGGTGATGCTCGAAGTGATCGAAGAGCAAGCCGAACAGGGCGTGGATTACATGACGATTCACGCTGGCGTGCTCATTCAGTATCTGCCGATGGTTTCCAAGCGCATCACGGGAATCGTGAGCCGCGGCGGCGCGATTCTGGCGCAGTGGATGGCTCACCATCACAAGCAGAATTTCCTTTATGAGCGTTTCGACGACATCTGCAAGATTTTCGCCAAGCACGATGTTTCGTTTTCGCTGGGTGACGGCCTGCGCCCCGGCTGCATTGCCGACGCCAGCGACGAAGCGCAATTCGCCGAGTTGAAGACACTGGGCCAACTGACTAAGAAAGCGTGGGAATACGATGTGCAGGTGATGATCGAAGGCCCGGGCCATGTCCCGCTCGACAAGATCAAGGAGCAAGTCGACAAAGAAAAAGAGCTCTGCTATGAAGCGCCGTTCTACACTTTGGGTCCGCTCGTCACCGATATCGCGCCGGGATATGACCACATCACCTCAGCCATTGGCGCAGCCATGATCGGCTGGCATGGTGCGGCGATGCTTTGCTACGTTACTCCCAAAGAACATCTCGGGTTGCCGAATGAAAAGGATGTTAAAGACGGGATCATCGCTTACAAGATCGCAGCGCACGCCGCGGATTTAGCGCGCCATCGTCCCGGTGTTCGAGATCGCGACGATGCACTCAGCTATGCCCGCTACAAGTTCGACTGGGAGAAGCAATTCGCGCTGTCGCTCGATCCGGAGACTGCGCGCTCCATGCACGACGAAACCCTGCCCGACGACTACTACAAAGAAGCCGCGTTCTGCTCGATGTGCGGGCCCAAATTCTGCTCGATGAACTATTCCAGCAAAGTGGACGAGTACAACAAAGAAGTCCACGGCCTCGAAAAGAAAGACTACTCAGGACTGGTCGAGAGATTGGTCTCGCTCAAATAGCCGTGGCGGATTTCATGAAAGCTATAGGCTCCTCAACCTCGAGGACCTCGGATATTTCTTTCCCAATCTCGGCCGCCGCCGCGTTCCCGATGTACTCTCCCAGCGCACGATAGCTCTCAAATTGCAGCTCATCGAACCACTGGTCGGCGGTGCTTTGATGGGGAAAGGTTTTGTGTTTGTCGAAATACTCCCAGACGTCGTCCGGAAGCCGGTTTCTTTTTTCGCTATCCGGCGCTGGGTTCTTGACTACGCCGCTTGCTTCCGGCCTCGATTTCAAAGGCATGCTTGCCTTGAGGTAAAACAGTTTGCCGCGGTCGTTCGGATTCTGGGGATCGTAGAAAATATCTCCGGCCACAAAGTTGCATTCGCTCTGACGACCATCCTTGGGCTGGATTTTGGAAAAATCAACCTCGATGCGCGCACCGAAGTCTGTCCGGGCTTTTTCAATCAGCGCTAGCAGATTCTCGCAAGCGTATTGGCCATCGCTGTCGGCATCGCAGGCCACAATCACCTGGCAATGGCGCTTGATCAATTCGTAAACCGCCAGGTTCTCGAAGTGTCCGCCATCGGACAAATAAACGTAGCTCTTGTTCTGGTCGCTTTGGGCCACCAATTCGGAAAACAGGTAGCTAAGTCCCCAGGCCGGTCCGGCGCTTTCCCACTGCGGCGTAAAGCGCGAGCTGCCCATCCACCAGCCGAGGCGCACATCGAATAGGGTCATGAACAGGCCCGTCGCCGGGGAGGTAAAGTACCCCATGTTCGGACTGGCGGCCGCGCCTGAAATCGCCATCGCCGTACCCAGCGCGATGCCTTCCTCCGCAGTCATGCGGGTGAGCGATCCTGCGGTGCGACCCAACTCCGTTCTCGAGTAGCTGAGTTCATATGCATGGTCTAACTGGAAGCGGTTCTGGCCCTGCCCTGGGAAGATAACGTCGTAGCCGCAATACAAGGGCGTAAACACGAACGACTTTGCCCGCCGGGTGGCATAACCAAGTTCAGCGCCGCTGGTAATGTTGATTGCTGCGTTCAGGATGGGATACGGCCCAGGGTAATTTCCGGTGAAATCCTTCAGCGGGACATCGTCGTGAGGATCAAAGCCGGTAAATGGCTGCGGGGTCCGCTGGGGATTCGATGCGCCGAGATAGCAGCGAACCAAGCGGTTGCGATAGAAGTGATGTAAAGAAAAGTCGTTTACGTCTACACGTCGCGACAATAACAAGGAAGCGATCGCGAGAATCACGCCAACGCCCAGCAATTGCCAGGACGTCCTGAAATACTCAACCTTCCAGTACAGTTGCGACAATGCCGCCCAGTCGTTTCCGGGCGCAGCCGCGTGCGACAAACGCCATAGTTCGATCGTCTCGACGGGGCGGAAAAACATCCCTGAGCCGAGGTGAACCGTGGTGGCCAGAAGCAAAGCCAATCCGAAACCGAAAACGTAAGGCGCTAACCTGGCGATGATATCCAGCACCCTCGGCGCTTTGAACAACTGCATAATCCAGGATCCATCGACTCCGTTTGGCGATTTGAGTTTCTCGGCCTTGCCACTGGTCGCAGCGCTCTTGGCAGCCTTCACGCCCAGATAGTTGTGGGCGACCCATAAAATTGCGGGGATGAGGCTTGCCCACTTCAGCTTGAACAAAACCCACCGCACCAGCAGCGGCCCGAAAGCACAGCATCCGGCTAGCAGCGTCCAAGCCAGGGTGAGGAGCATTAAATATCCGCCGAGGCGGGCCCACCATTCGCGCACCAAGTCTCTGCACCCGCGGCCCGCCAGCCCCATGTGCACAGCGCCGGCGAGCAACATGATCAGCATCACAATGACGGTTCCGAAAACCCCTACAATCCAGTGGGCTCTGTACGAAGCCAACCCGGATTGCGGCAACATCTTTACTAGAAACCATGTATATCCCCAGCCCAGGGCGCCACCCACCGCTCCGGCGACCAATGAGGAAAACAGGAAGGCGGTGAGAGAAAGCACGCGGTTCTCCGGGTCTTTCTTCTGCCATTCTTCCTTCCACAGCCGCAACGACACAGCGGCTACGGTCCAGGCAAGAAAATAAATGCCGCCCCACACGGCGAGCCACGTCCTCACACGAAAATCTCCTGCCTGATCCCTCCATCGCCATAAGGCGGAATTAAATAGCAGGCACGCCACAAAGAAAGGCACGATAACGGTGACGGTCACCTTGATCCGTTGAAATGGCGTCAGCAGCATTTCCTTGGAGGGAATTTTCTCGGCTGTGTTCCAAGCCATCGCGACACAGGCGATGAACCACACGACTACGCCGCAGATCAGCAGCTCAATGGCCTGCAGCCGGAAAGACCTCATCAGCCCAAGCAGCACGCCGTCACAAGAGACGAAGACGCTCAGGAAAAGCAGCCCGAGAACCGTCTGGTTCAGAAAGACGTTGCGCAGCCATGTACCGATCATCGCCCAGGTGTCCCCCGAAAGCGCGCCGGTGTGCGGAGTCAAGTAATTGCTGTACAAACGCAGCCAACGCAGAAACGTGCGTTCCTCGCGGCCACCGGGTTCGCGCTTTCCCGGAACGAGAGCCTTTTCGACATCTCGAAATGTGGAATTTGGCAGAGCATCGAGGAATCTGCGGGTGAGCGCGGTCAACCAGGACCCAATGTATCCGCCGCCCGAAACGGTGGAGAGATAATCGAACTTGTGCAGCAGTTGGTTTTCAGCAAGTGCCTGGAGAACTCCGAGGTTCAAGGTAGCGCTGCGGATGCCTCCACCGGAAAACGCCAAGCCAATCAGATTATCGGCGGTTGGTTTCGAACTGATGACTCCACGGGCCCGGCGGGATTCCGCGATCTGCGTCAATTCGTCCTGAAGGACTTCTTTGAATGTGACTGGAAGGGGATCCTGTGGAGGTAGCGGCCGACTTGGTGGACTCGCCATCGTAAGAGGTGCGCGTTCGGGCATAAATCGCCTCGCTTCCCCCTCATTTTCGTTGTGGCGACGATATTTACTGGAAACTCCGGCGAAGTCAAGAGATTTTGTCGTAATCCGGCAATCCGTATTCCATTTTGGGCCAGAGTTTTATTTCAAGTCCGCTATACCGTCGCAAACTAACTGGACCGCAATCGCCAAAAGCAAAAAGCCGAAGATACGATTAATCGCGCCGGCAGCGCCCGGTCCAAGACGCTTGACCAGCGGGCCACCGAGCCGGAGAAACAAGTAAACCACAAGGCCAAGCGCGACGATGCCGATGACTATGCCCAGGTAAGAAACCGTTCCAGCATCTGCTGACAAACCCATGACCACACCGATCGATCCGGGGCCGGACAACATTGGCATCGCCATCGGAGTTAGCGAGATATCCTCTTTCGTGCTGGCTTCATTGCTCTCCGCTGCCGTCATACGACTGTTGCCCGTGACCATGCTCCAGGCGGTATTGGCGACGATCAGTCCGCCAGCAATTCTCAGAACCGGCAACGAAATGCCGAAGAGGATCAGCACGAACCGTCCAAAGAATAGAAACACCACCAGAATTATGATCACGTAGATTGCAGTCTTGAGGGCAGTCTGCTTGCGCTCGGCGGGTAGGAAATCTCCCGTCAGACTAAAGAATATGGGAATCGCACCGAACGGGTTCACGATGGGGAACAGTGCCAGAAACGTAGCTATCGCCGCCGAAGGCAAAGCTCTCAGAAGTTGTTGCACGGCGTGAGCCGGGTTCATGGGGAGAAAGCTTAACAGCGCAATGCTATTTCGTGAAGCCCGCACATCATCGCTCGGCTCGAGCTACCGACCAATCTAAGCAATTCTACCGATCACTCTCCAGTACCTTCGCCGCGCGGTTCAATGCAGCCGCGAGGGACGCGACTTGCTCCTGGGCGCGAGCGAAGTCGTGCTTATCGATGGCCTCGTTAATCCCTGGGATGACCACAGCTGCGTATCCGGTGTACTGGCCGGGAGCGTAAATGGCGTGCCGGAACCAGGGACGGTTCGGAAGTCCTTCGGGCATCAAGAGCGCCCGCTCCGCGTCGCGCAAAGCTTGATTCAGTTTGTCTGCATCGCGTGGAGAGTTTTGCTGCCGGACCAGCACCTTCGCGGCGGCTTGTTCGAAATGATGGGCTGAACGCGCAAGCTCGTTAAAGTTCAGTGTTTGACCTGGGAACTCAGGCTGCGCTTTTTTCCTGGCGGAATCGATGTAGGAAACAATTTCCTTGGCATATTCTTCGTAGTCGAAGGGCAGCACATCGGCATCGGCCATGCGGATGATCGAGATGCCGAAAATGCGCGCCATCTGCTGCTCGTAGACGAAATCGGGATCGCCGAATTTCTTGAACCAGTTAAAATTGTCGAATGCCGAGTGATACACGCCGTAGGAACCGGTTGAACTCACATCAGCGGAAGGTACGCCGAGGTGCTGCAAGAAGACTGTGTAATCCGATCCACTACCCAAGTCGCCCACGGGCACGTCAGCTTTCGATTGCGCCGCAGGATTGCGCCTGTTGTCGCCGATGGCTTCGGTGGGTGACTGGGCAAACTCGACCCCGGGTTGGTTTTGCTTTTGCCAGCTGTCGTAAACAGTCCCACCGCTGGGGGACGGAACAGCTTTGGCCACGTCACGCAGAAATTGTTTCAGGCTGGGCACCGAGGCCGCACCGAATTTCGGCCCCGAGACCGCGACGTCCATATTGAAATACGCCACGGCACCGGACAAGTCACTCTCGTGTTGCTCGCCCCATTCGGTAGAGCCGATCAATCCTTCTTCTTCCGCGTCCCAGCTTCCGAGAATTATCGTGCGCTTCGGCCTCCAACCTGATTTCAACAGCTCGCCGAGGCCGTGCACGGACTCCAGCATCGCCGCCGTACCGCTGTTCGGATCGACCGCTCCATACACCCAGGCATCGCGATGATTTCCCGCGACTACCCATTCGTCGGCATTTTCGCTTCCTTGCACTCGCCCAATCACATCCCAAATCGTGCGGAACTGGTAATCCTGTTTGAGATGCATCTTCACTTTTACCGGGCCGGGTCCAACGTGATAAGTGAATGGCAGCGCTCCCTGCCATTCGCGTGGTGAGTCCGGGCCTCCGAGATGCTCAAGGATGGGCCATGCATCACCATACGATAAAGGAGTAGTAGGGATTTTGGGCAGCTGGGCGGATTGCTCAGGCGCTGTGCGCTGGGCGTCAGGAAGCGACGGGACAGAAGCAATTCCTGGAGTGGTGGGATCGCCGGCAAACTCGAACATATAACCAATGGATCCGCGCTGCACACCAGTATCCGGACGCCACGGCCCTTTGGGATATTTGTCCCCGCGCCGCCAGCCATCGTCGGCGGGATCGGAATAGATGATCAGTCCCGCTGCGCCGCGCTCTTGAGCGAGAAAGGCTTTTACCCCGCGAAAATTCTGCCCGTAGCGTACGAGCACGATCTTGTGACGCACATCCACTTTCAACTGTTCGAGCTTTTTGAAATCCTCGGGCGTACCGTAGTTGGCGTAGACCACGTCCGCTTCGGCGTCGCCCGATGGCGACATCGCATTGAATGGCATGATGACCCGCGGATCGTCAGCCAGAGAATCTCCTTCGACGTGTTCACGGCTGGGCCCGTGCATGTGAACGTCGGCGGGAGCAGTCACGTCCACACTGATCTCCGCGGGGTAGTTCATCCAAACACGGTATTCAACCGTCTCAGTTTCCAGCCCAGCTTCGCGAAATCTTTGCGCAACGTAATCAGCGGTTGCTTTGTCCTCTGGCGACCCGGCAACATGCGGGGCCTGAGTCAGGACGCGCAGATGCTGTTCGGCAAGTTTCGGATCAGGTACCGCGAGAAATCTGCTTTCCAGTTCGGTTTCGGCGGCGGCATTCCGAAACCCGAATATTTCCTGAGCGGACTTCTGGGATCCCCGAGCCGTTTGAGTGTGGGGAACCCCCAACATTAGCAGGCTGCAAAACAAACTGGAGCCAAATCGAAAGGTCATGGGTTTCATCGTGAAACAGGCCAGTGTACATGATCCGCGGACGCTGGTAGCCGTCAACGCCAGCAAAAGTAGCGCATTGAATTCGTCGGCCAGAGGGCGAAGACTCTAGCCAAGAGCTTCAATTCCGGGGGGCAGGGCGCAAGTTGGGATGCTCTGCCGAGCAAATCGTTAGCTGTGTTTTCACCAACTTCACCATTTGCACCATATGGTGATAAAATTAGCTCATGAAACGCGCAACCATGACTTTTCCTGACGATTTGGCCAAGGCGATGGAGAAGTATCTCGCGTCCCAAGAGGCTCCTCCGTCGCTGACCACCGTTGTGCAAGCGGCTTTGCGGCAGTACCTGGGCGAGCGAGGATTCTTACGAACGCGGCGAACGCTCGCGATTACGCCAGCAGGCAGCGGAAGCGGACGTTCTGACGTCAGTCAACACCACGACCGCCATATAGCCGAGACGCATAAGTGAGACCCGCAGTATTGGCCGACACTGGGCCGCTTTATGCGGCCGCCGATCCCGACGACGCCCACCACAAGCGGGCCCGCCGAGAACTGCGCAGGCTTGCCGATGAGAACCGTGAGGTTATGGTCGCCTATCCAACCTTGCTCGAGGCTTACACACTGGTGCTGTTTCGTCTGGGCGAAAATGCAGCCTTGCACTGGCTGGAAGACATGGCCGGCGCCGCTCTCGTCAATCCGAGCGCAGAGGATTATCGGCACGCGCTTGTCAGGGTGCAATCGTTGAAGGACCAATCCATCACTCTGTTCGATGCGCTCGTGGCTACGCTGGCCGGCAGGCTAGGGCTGGAAGTGTGGACCTACGATCACCACTTCGATGTAATGCGGGTCGCCGTGTGGCGCTGATGTTCCCCCGCAAACAGCAGCCACGAAAGCGATAAACTGGAAGCATGCCAGTCCAGAATGCTACGCAACGCTTCTCTTCCCGAGTTGACAATTATGTGCGCTACCGTCCGGGATATCCACGTGAAGTTCTTAACCTCCTGAAGAAGGAATGCGATCTCACGACCGAGTCCATCATCGCGGACATCGCCTCCGGCACGGGCATCTTCACGCGAGTACTGCTCGAAAATGGCAATCGCGTGTTCGGCGTGGAACCCAACGCTGAAATGCGGCGAGCAGGAGAGGAGTTCTTGCGGAGTTATCCACGATTCACCAGCGTTGCCGGAACGGCCGAAGCGACAACGCTTCCCGACCACAGCTTAGAAATAGTCACGGCAGCGCAGGCGGCACACTGGTTCGATCGCGAAAAGGCTCGTGGTGAGTTTATCCGTGTGCTCAAGCCGGGTGGTTGGTGCGTGCTTTTGTGGAACGAGCGCCGCACCGATTCAACGCCTTTTCTTCGCGAATACGAGCAACTACTGCTAACGCATGGTACTGACTACCAAGAAGTCCGACACGAGCGCACCACGGCTGAGATCGCCGGCTTTTTCTCGCCAACGCCGTTTGAGTTGAGCACACTCGAAATGCGCCAGGAAGTTGACTACGCAGGCCTTGAAGGCCGCCTCTTGTCTTCCTCGTACACGCCAACGCCGGAACACGAAAACTATGAACCAATGTTACGAGAGCTACAACGGATCTTCGACGAGCATCAGACCAACGGACGTGTATCGCTTGACTACAACACGCTCGTCTATTACGGGCAGCTTTCGTAAACGAAAGGCTTAAACACAAAGGACACAAAGCTTCACCTAGGGATCGCGAGTAGTTTAAGAATCCGGAGACCGAATGGCTGACGAGAAAACTTTCCACATGACTCCCGATGAGTTCCGCAAACATGGCCACGCGGTCGTGGACTGGATTGCGGACTATACTGCGCGGATTGAATCGTATCCCGTGCTGTCGCGCGCGGAGCCGGGTCAGGTTCGGGCCTCTCTACCCGCGAATCCTCCGGCAAGAGGCGAGTCTTTCGAAGCGATTCTTGGAGATGTCGAGAAGCTGATTCTTCCAGGCATAACGCACTGGCAGTCTCCGAACTTCTTCGCTTTCTTTCCCGCCAACGCATCGGGGCCTGCGATTCTTGGCGATTTGCTCTCCTCGGGACTGGGAGTGCAAGGGATGCTTTGGGCGACCAGTCCCGCTTGCACGGAATTGGAAACGCATGTTCTCGATTGGCTGGTTGAAATGCTCGACCTGCCGCCGAAATTTCTCTCCACTAGCAGCGGCGGCGGCGTGATCCAGGACACGGCGTCGAGCGCTTCGCTGTGTGCGCTGCTGGCCGCGCGGGAACGCGCTACCAATTTCGCCAGCAATAGACGTGGTTGTGATGGAAAGCTGGTCGCGTATACGTCGTCTCAGGCGCACTCCTCCATCGAAAAGGATGTTCAGATCGCCGGGCTTGGTCTGAACAATTTGCGACTCATCGATGTCGATGAGAACTTCGCCATGCGTCCGGACGTGCTAGCGCGACAAATCAACAGCGATCGCCACGCGGGTCTTCTTCCCTGCTTCGTTTGCGCTACGATTGGCACAACTTCGTCGAACGCAATTGATCCGCTGCCCGAACTTGGCCGCATCTGCCGGGAAAACAATCTATGGTTTCACGTCGATGCTGCCATGTCGGGAACGGCTGCGCTCTGTCCCGAGTTTCGGCATACTCATCGTGGAGTCGAACTTGCCGACAGCTACACTTTCAATCCTCATAAGTGGATGTTCACCAACTTCGACTGCAACTGTTTCTACGTAGCCGATCGCAAGGCTCTCATTCAGACCCTGAGCATTCTGCCCGAGTACTTACGCAACAAGGCCACGGAATCTGGCGCGGTGTTTGACTATCGGGATTGGCAGATTCCGCTCGGCCGCCGCTTTCGCGCGCTGAAACTCTGGTTTGTAATTCGGCACTATGGCATCGAAGGCTTGCAATATCACGTTCGGCGTCACGTTGAACTCGCTCAGAAGTTCGCAGGTTGGGTCAGAAGCGATTCTCGTTTCCAACTGGCCGCGCCTGCACCGCTAAACCTGGTTTGCTTTCGTCACAAGGCCGGGGACGAAATAAATCAAAAGCTGATGGATCGCCTGAATCGCAGCGGAGACCTCTATCTGACGCACACGCGCCTCAACGATCGGCTCACGCTGCGATTCTGCGTGGGCCAGACCAACACCATGGAACGCCACGTCGAGCGCGCGTGGAACAGGATTCAGCAAGAAGCAATGTAAGATCACTTCGGCTTGTCGGGTTGCGCCAC
>Ga0206956_1014_pt1 | contig 68145 bp, 66 predicted proteins | sample Alteio_BWOrgHeat_35_FD_153252 | JGI IMG/M metagenome (GOLD analysis project Ga0206956, IMG submission 153252) | Enriched cells from forest soil in Barre Woods Harvard Forest LTER site, Petersham, Massachusetts, United States -... | ecosystem: Environmental > Terrestrial > Soil > Temperate forest >...
AGGTGAACAGCGTTACGACAATGACATAAAAAAGCGCACGTGCCGAGCGCGCCGCCACCCTTGCGGAAAGCCAGTTTTACGGTTTGGCTGAGGATCAAGAGGAACATCGTTCCTCCTCGTGGAACGTGGAACGTGGAACGTGGAATGCAAAAAATCCATCACACACGCACCACGTATCACGCACCACGTACCACGCCTTCATAAAAAATCCCCCATATATAAGGTGTGCGCGGCGATGGCTGAATTCATGATATGCGACGCGACGACGACAACACCACCTTGTCTCACCCGCGTTTCGATGAGGCTGGCGGTGAGCAACACTGCGTCGTCATCGAGAAAATTGGTCGGCTCGTCGAGCAGCCACAGCTTGCAAGGCGCAACAATCAACCGCGCCAGCGCTACGCGCCGCTGCCACCCGGTGGAAAGCTGCCCCGCCAGAACATCTTTAAATCCAACCAGATCATAAAATTTAAGCGCCGCCGGAACGAGCATGTCCGTATCATACAGCCGCGCCCAGAATTCGAGATTTTCCTGTACCGTCAGGTCGGATTTCACAGCGCTTTTATGACCGATCATCATCAGGTCGCGCCGGAAAGAATCGTTGTTTTCGGTAGGCTCGTTGTTCCACAGAATCTGCCCGCTATCCGCCGGCAGCAACCCACATAGTATTTTGATAAGGCTGGTTTTTCCTGACCCGTTGGGGCCTTTAAGCAACAATAATGTTCCCTCCTGCAAACAGAAGCCCAACTGTTTGAAAATGATACGGTCTCCGCGCTGGCAGGCGATGTTTTCACAGGTGAGCATAAACGAACATTTAACCATTGATCCTTAATACTATAGTACCTTGAATCACAGTTATTGAATAGGAGCAATCACCATGAAACTCAGCAGCAAGAATTCCTTAAGTAGCAAATCGACGCTTAAAGTTGGCAATCAGGCTTATGAATATTTCAGCCTGCCCGAGGCGTACAAAAAGCTGGGGGATTTGAGCCGACTGCCCTATTCGCTTAAGATTCTGCTCGAGAATTTATTGCGCTATGAAGATGAAGTCAGCGTCAAATCCGCCGACATCAGCGCCTTTGCCGAATGGGCCATCGCCAAAACCTCCGACCGCGAAATTGCCTTCCGTCCGGCGCGCGTGCTGATGCAGGATTTCACCGGCGTTCCGGCTGTTGTGGATTTAGCCGCCATGCGCGATGCCATGCAAAAACTCGGCGGCAATGCTGAAAAAATCAATCCGCTGTCACCGGTCGATCTTGTTATTGACCATTCGGTGATGGTCGATGAATACGGCACAGGAAAATCCTTCAAGGATAATGTCGACATCGAAATGGAACGCAACCATGAGCGCTATGAATTCCTGCGCTGGGGGCAAAAAGCGTTCAATAATTTCCGCGTCGTTCCGCCCGGCACCGGCATCTGCCATCAGGTGAATTTAGAATACCTGGCACAATGTATTTGGTCGCAGGATGGCGTCGCTTATCCCGACACACTTGTCGGCACCGATTCACACACCACGATGATCAACGGCCTTGGCGTTCTCGGCTGGGGCGTCGGCGGCATCGAAGCCGAAGCGGCCATGCTTGGTCAGCCGGTTTCCATGTTAATTCCGGAAGTTATCGGGTTTAAGTTAGTTGGCAAACTAAAAGAAGGCGCCACAGCAACGGACCTCGTTCTGACCGTTACACAAATGCTGCGCAAAAAAGGCGTCGTCGGCAAGTTCGTCGAATTTTATGGCGCCGGTCTGGACAATCTTCCGCTGGCCGACCGCGCTACGATTGCCAACATGGCGCCGGAATATGGCGCAACCTGCGGCATCTTCCCCATCGACAACGAAACCATCAATTACATGAAGCTAACCAGCCGTGATGCTGCGCGCATCGCGCTCGTCGAAGCGTATGCCAAAGCGCAGGGCATGTGGCGCGACGCCGGCTATAAAGACCCGATTTTCACCGACACGCTCGAGCTCGATATGGCGAGCGTCGAGCCCTGCCTCGCCGGACCGAAACGCCCGCAGGATAAGGTGTTGCTGTCAGCCGCACATAAATCATTCTCCGATGCGTTGCCTGATCTCGATAAGGACAAAAAAACCGCCGATGGCAAACGCGTCAAGGTCGGAGGTTACGACATGGGGCATGGCGACGTCGTCATCGCCGCAATTACAAGTTGTACCAACACCAGCAACCCGTCCGTGATGATGGCCGCTGGATTGGTCGCGCGCAAAGCCTTAGCCAAAGGACTTAAACCAAAACCTTGGGTTAAAACGTCGCTGGCGCCGGGCTCGAAAGTCGTCACCGAATATTTCGCACAATCGGACTTGCAGAAAGACTTGGATGCCATCGGCTTCAATCTCGTCGGCTACGGCTGCACGACCTGCATCGGAAATTCCGGACCGCTGAAGGATGAGATCGAAGCCGCGGTCAAAGATAACGGCCTCGTCGTTGCCGCCGTGCTCTCCGGCAACCGCAATTTCGAAGGCCGCGTGCATCCGCTAGTCAAAGCCAATTACCTCGCTTCGCCTCCGCTCGTAGTCGCCTATGCACTGGCCGGTTCGATGAATATTGACGTCAGCAAAGACGCGCTCGGCACCGGCTCCGACGGCAAGCCGGTTTATCTGAAAGACATCTGGCCCTCCAATAAAGAAGTGGCTGACGTGGTGATGAAATGCGTGACCGCCGACATGTTCAAACGCAAATACGCTGACGTGTTCAAGGGCGAACCGGCATGGCAATCCATCGACGCCGGTTCGGGCAAAACCTATAGCTGGCAGGGCAAAAGCACCTATGTGCAGAATCCACCCTACTTCGAGGGTATGACGAAAGCGGCGGGCGCTGCTACCGGCGATATTGAGGGCGCGCGCATTCTCGGCATTTTCGGTGATTCGGTCACGACCGATCATATTTCTCCGGCCGGCAACATCGCCAAGAACAGCCCGGCAGCAAAATATTTGGTCGAGCACGGCGTGCAGCCCAAGGATTTCAATTCCTATGGCGCGCGGCGCGGCAACCATGAAGTCATGATGCGCGGAACCTTCGCCAACATCCGCATCAAGAACGAAATGCTCACAGGCGTCGAAGGCGGCTATACGAAATATATTCCCAGCGGCGAACAGATGAGCATTTATGATGCGGCGATGAAATATAAAACCGGCGGAACAAAACTCGTCGTCATCGCCGGGAAAGAATACGGCACCGGATCGAGTCGCGATTGGGCAGCAAAAGGCACGCGCCTGCTTGGCGTTGAAGCTGTTATCGCCGAGAGCTTCGAGCGCATTCATCGTTCGAACCTCGTTGGTATGGGTGTATTGCCGCTGACGTTCCATGGCGATACCAGTCGCAAATCGCTGAACCTGACCGGTGAGGAAACCATCACGCTGAAGGGACTCTCCGCCGGCATCCGCCCACGCATGAAGATCGACATGCAGATTACCTACAAAGACGGAACGACGAAAACCGTCCCCGTTCTCTGCCGCATCGATACCATCGATGAGCTGAAATATTACCAGAACGGCGGTATCCTCCCCTATGTGATGCGGAATCTGCTGGGCGGCGACAAGGTGAAGGCGGCTTAAGCTATAATTCCGGCTTTACCTAATTGAAATATCAGTCTATAATTTAAGATATGGATACGGATCACATACATCTCGATTTATCGCAGGATGAGCAGCGCTTCGCAGCACAACTGGCGAAGCAGGAACACAAAACCCTAGAGGAATTTGTGAGCGATTGCGTGCGCGCTTACGTCAACAGCAAGCCCAACCAGACTACCCTTGAAACCTTTGCCAAAACTGATACCGGTGCCGAACTCAATACTTACGGCAGCGCCGATGAGTTATTTTCCAAATTCGGCATCTGATGCGTCAAATCATTACCACGAACCGGTTTGAGAAAGAACTCGAACTATGCCGAAAACGTGGCAAGAATCTCCAGAAAATCAAAGATATTATTTTGCTGCTCGAAAAAGCGGAGCCGTTATTGCCAAAACATCACGACCATTATTTGATTGGTAATTACTCCGGTCGCAAGGAATGTCATATTGAACCGGACTGGCTGCTGATTTATAAAATTGACGGTGACAAGCTAATCTTGGAACGAACCGGAACCCATAGCGATTTATATTAGCGATACAGGATATGGTGAACAGCGTTATCAATTGGTGCAAAAAGCAGAGGCATGACTGATCCGAAAGCAAACACCGACGATCTTCACCGCATCATCGTCCTCATTTATGGAACGCTTGAAAGCAGCAGCCCGTTCTGGCTGTTCGCCGCTGTGAAGCCCAAGCGCTACGACGCGATGCTGGCGGCGCAAAAGGAAGGAAAACTCGATCTCTACCATTTTGAATCGTATGGCGAAATAATCATATCCGGTGAAGGAAAATCACCGCCGGACGAGATTACACTCAAAGTCGCCGAGATGTACCAGACTCCTGCCGAGGTGCTGATGAAGGCGATGAAAGAGGGATAATGAATTATTTTATTCAGCATGTTGCAGATCCCGGATCTACGCAACCTTTGGTTGCTACGTCCGGGATGACCGCTCAGCGGTCAATCTTAACATAATTGTAACATATATTTGCTAGGGCTATATGCTATAGTATAGACAAGTTCAGACTAATACTATGAAGATACTGGAGAATTTATATGAATGATAAAAAACATGCCCAGCCCGGCCATTGCTCAACCATCAAATGGGGCGCCATCATTGCTGGCGCAGCCATTGTAGTGGGTGCCGTATTGTTCTATCCCCCTGTCGTGGAAGTGATTCCGAAGATTTTTACAAGTATTGGTGAATGGATCGCGAGTGTATTCACCAATTTATCAACTGCGGCGCCGGCAGTAGCGAATGCAGCAGCGCCGGTAATAGAAAAAACAGCAGAACAAATAGCGGCAGAAGCAGCAAAGTCTGAAGCGGCAAGAGAAGCCATGTGGACCATGATACAAAAAGTCGGTGGAGCGGCCCTGTTCGGCGGCGGTCTTGCCTATTTCCTGGGTGGTAAAAGAGAACACAACCAACCGGTGCCCAATCCCGAAGTCGCTGAATCTTTCGCCATGAAAGAAGACATGCGCAAGATGCAGGCGCTGATGGTCATGCGCACAGCCTACGCCGGCAATCCACAGGCACAGCGTATGCTGGAAGAACAGCAACAGGGACGCGCTTAAAGCGAATGGCCGCCACTACCTCCATAACTCCCGATAATGCAGCACGGGTCATCGTGCTGACGTTCGGCAATATGGAACAAGGTGGCATGTATTGGGCATATGTCGCGGTAAAACCCAGCCGTTACGAGGAATTCAAGCGAATCGCAGCCGGCAAAAAATACAACATCCAGAACTTTGTCAAAGACGGCTTCGGCGAAGTGATCGTCTCCGGCGACGGCGGCCTGCCGCCGCGCGAGGTCACCAAACAGGTAGCGACCTTATTCAATGTTCCCATCAACCAACTATTCGCCGATATCGACCCGATAGTGGCGATTGAAAAAGGGATTGATAAACTTATAGAAAATGATGATAACGCCCAATGAGCCGCGCATTGTCACACAACTGTCATAAATAAATACTGCGAGGATTCATTAAATTGTCATCCACTTTACCGGCCGGATGAGTTACTGTTAGGATAACGACAAGTACTTTGAGGTATCAAATGGCCAAGATTGATAAGATTTGCACATGTAAGTACGATAGTAAACGGCTTGACGATCCTTCTAAGCATCAAGCCTATTTCGCGCTGCGTGATGCACGATTATTCAGCCTCGATGGTAGTAGCACCGCACGTGGCAAAACCAATGGGAATACGCCTCAAAATACGTTAGGACACTAGCGCTTCGCCCGCTTTTTCTGCGTCTCAGCAGCTTCTTCTTCCTTCACCCCGAACATTCCGCCGAACGGATTGAACATCTGCATGGTCTTCTCGAACAATGCGACGTTCTGGCGCGTCAATTCCTCAAGCGGAGTGAATTGCGATAATTCCTCAGCGGCCTTGCCGACCATACCTTTCATGCGATCCTGATTGCCCATGAAGGTCGCCATGCTGGCATCGAGGTAATGCTGCAGCACATTGTTCATCTTGCTGTCATAGAACTGGATGGCCGAGCGCAGGAAGCTGGTGGGCAATACCTGGAATCCCTTGATTTCCTGCTCAAAAATAATCTGGGTCAATACCTGTCGCGTCAGATCCTGACCGGTTTTGGCATCGACGACGGTAAAATTCTCACCGGCTTTGACGCGATCGCACAAATCCTCGAGCGTGATATAAGCGCTGGTTCCGGTATCATAAAGGCGCCGGTTAGCGTATTTCTTGATAACGACAGCTTCATCGGCAACGGGCTTGTTCATAAAATCACCCTTTAAATAGTAGACTTTGAATACGCCAAGCGTATAAATAAGTTATCCTTTTTAACACATATTGCTGCACTGCGCAACAATTATTAACCTAGCCACTGTAATATATGCAAAATACCGGTTACCAGAACCTGGCCAAAGAATTCATGGATCTGTGGCAGAAACAAGTCGCTGCCGTCATTAGTGACAAACAATTTATCCACGCTATGCTTGAGCTTTTCCAAACAGCGCAAACACCAGGCTATGACCCAAGAAACGCCGCCACTGCCCACCCTGCCCATGCAGCTGATGCTGAGCCTGGGATGTTGGCTGAGCTCGCCTTTCGCCTTGCAATGTGCGAAAAGCGTTTGGCCGCCCTCGAGCAGCAATCTAAAAAGCCTGCCGGAAAATCTGGCGCTGCAAAAAGCAATCGCCGAGGAAGCAAAAAACCGCGCCACTAGCCTGCTTAAGGGCATCCTGCGTTATTACGACACGCCGTATGCGCATTCGGTGTCCACACCGCCTTGCATCTGGCAACGCGGCAACGCGCGGCTGCTGGATTATGGGTTGAAAACCGCCGGTGGCAATCAGCCGGTCGTCCTGTTCATCCCCTCGCTCATCAATCGGTATTACATTCTTGACCTCGAAGAAAAACGCAGCCTGCTGCGCTTCATAGCAACGCAGGGAATTTATCCGCTGGTGCTCGACTGGGGTGAACCGGGCAACTTCGAGCAGTCGTTCAACTGCGGCGATTACATCACTGAAATACTCAATGCCGCTATCGATTTCATCGCCAGCAGCGCCGGCAGCCGCATCGTCCTCGCCGGTTATTGCATGGGGGGTAATCTGGCGCTGGCGGCGGCACAGTTACAACGCAAGCACGTCTCGGCGCTGGCATTGCTGGCAACACCGTGGGATTTTCACTGCAAGGCGTTTTTGCCGTTCGTCATCGATAAAAAATGGCTGCCGATGGTTGATAAAATGGTCACCGCGCAAAAAACCCTTCCCGCCGAAATTATCCAGTCGTTATTTTACATGACCGATCCGTGGGTGTTCGAGCATAAATTTCGCCGCTTCGCCGGCCTCGATCCCAAAAGCCGCGAGACCAAAGAATTTGTGTCGCTCGAGCATTGGGTCAATGACGGCGTGCCGATGACGGCGAATGTCGCGCGCGATTGCCTCATCGACTGGGCGCAGGAAAATAATCTGGCAAATGGCAAATGGCAGGTGGCGGGGCAAACCATCGATCCGAAAAAAATAAAGATGCCCACTTTTATCGCCATGCCGGAAAGCGACCACGTCGTACCGCGTGATTGCGCCGCGCCGCTGGCCAAGGTCATGCCGCACGCGCAGGTTACTCACCCTTCCGCCGGCCATGTCGGCATGATTGTCGGCTCCCACGCCAAAGAAGAGTTATGGCAGCCGCTCGCGGATTGGATATTAACAATATCTTAAATATTGTTTAATAATATAAAGGTGCAATTCTATCTATAGCTTTTATAGCCGTATGACATCTCATGAAAAAGATCCGGTGTTATTCCATATTGGCGATATTTTATCGGTCATCCACGGACGTCAACTTTCGTTAGCTGAACGTCCGGCCCTTCCAAATGGCGAAATCCCTCCAAAACGCGAAAATGCAATGGATGGGATATCCGAAATTCTGGAGTTCATGACTAAGGCAAAGCTTGTTCAAGGATTTGCAACATCGAATTCGCCATCGATAAAGCGCTTTTCTGACGATCTGAAAAAATATTGGGACGATTACATTTTCAAAAAAGACAAAACCAGACAGGAAAATATACAATCACTTTTCGGAAATCCCAAAGATCTCGCTCGCAGAATTACTTCTACAGACCGTATAGATGCATGGGACATCATGCGTGATTTCTTCAATGCTGTAGAAGGCACGCAATGCGAACGTATTGCTCAAATATATGGGAAGCCTGCACGTCAAACATTATGGGATAGTTTTCTAAAACTCGGAGAGGCTAAAGATAATTTTAAGCAGCACGGCTTTCAACAAATATTGACCAAATGGAATGCAGAAGTGGAACAAAAAATAGGAAAAGCCTATTTGGCGGTGACTCCTCTTGATTACTACCAAGAACTTTCTTCCGAGCAGGAATTACGACGCATTCATCCTAACGCGAATGTGATTGGGATGGACATGGAGGGAGGGCAAATTATTAATTCTCTTTTTCCTAACGTCCCATTAGAAGATGCTATGCGAATGGTAGTTAAGGATTACGTGAACCTTGCTCAAGCACTGCTCGCGGTGGCTAACCATCATGAAATTGGTATACTCCCACAGCAAATCCAACAACAGGGTGCGCACCTACATATAGGATTGGGAACGGGAAATATCGATGAAGCGCAAGAAAGATATGATAAATTTCTTGGATTGCTACCGCAAAACATTCATAGATTTGCAACTTTGGACTATCAGACACAAGAAGATCAAAATGAGTACACTATCTCTTTTGATGCAGGAGCCATGCAGAAAAAAAGGGGCAATGCCCCAAGCGCTGAAGATAAACTAATTAACTTCGCAGCTCAATTAACAGGGGCAAAACTTCCTTCCACGAAACAAAAAGGATCATAACCACTTTTGCTGCAACGCAGCATAAGTTATTCTTTTTTATCGCGAAAGCACTAGACAAATTATCCGCGCATACTTACATACAGCTTCTCGTATAAGGTGACTGAATAGGAGAACGCTATGCCTTCGGATAATGATGTCGTCATCGTAAGTGCGGTACGCACCGCCATCGGAACCTTCAACGGCGGATTAAGTTCTCTGCCCGCACATAAGCTCGGCGAAGCGGTGCTGCGTGAACTCTTAAAGCGCACCGGCGTCGCCGGCGGCGATGTGTCCGAAGTCATCCTCGGCCAGATTTTAACCGCCGCCTCCGGCCCCAACCCGGCGCGACAAGCTTCGATTAATGCCGGCATCCCCAAAGAAACTCCGGCATGGGGCATGAACCAATTATGCGGCTCAGGCCTGCGCGCCGTCGCACTTGGCTTTCAGGCAATTAAAAACGGCGACAGCAGCATCGTTATCGCCGGCGGCCAGGAAAGCATGAGCCAGGCGCCGCATGCACTGCATCTACGCAACGGCACCAAAATGGGCAACGCCACTATGCTCGACACCATGCTTTATGACGCACTGATCGACCCGTTCCAAAATATCCACATGGGCGTCACGGCGGAAAATGTCGCCAAGAAATTCGGCATTACGCGTGAGGATCAGGATAAATTCGCCCTCGCCTCGCAGCAGAAAGCCTCCGCTGCCATCAAGGACGGAAAATTCAAGGAGCAAATCGTTCCCATCGTCATCAAAGGCAAAAAAGGCGACGTCACGGTTGATACCGATGAAGGCCCGCGCGCCGACGTGACGATGGAAGGCTTAGCTAAATTGAAACCCGCGTTCGATAAAGAAGGAACGGTCACGGCAGGCAATGCATCGGGCATCAATGACGGCGCGGCGGCCGTGATGCTGATGACCGCTGGTGAAGCTAAAAAACGCGGCTTGAAACCTATGGCGACTATTAAATCATGGGCGCATGCCGGCGTCGATCCCGCCATCATGGGCACCGGCCCGATTCCCGCCAGCCGCAAGGCGCTGGAAAAAGCCGGATGGACGGTGAAGGATTTGGATTTAATCGAAGCCAACGAGGCTTTTGCCGCACAGGCTATCGCCGTCAACCGCGAACTGGGTTGGGATTTGAGCAAGGTCAACGTCAACGGTGGCGCGATTGCGCTTGGCCATCCTGTCGGCGCATCCGGCGCGCGCGTATTGACCTCCCTGCTCTACGAAATGCAAAAACGCGATGCAAAAAAAGGTTTGGCGACGCTCTGCATCGGCGGCGGCATGGGCGTGGCAATGTGTTTGGAGAGAGCATAATATGAGTTCAAGAATTGCATTAGTTACCGGCGGAACGCGCGGCATCGGCGCCGCCATTTCCATGGCGCTGAAAAACGCCGGATATAATGTCGCAGCCAATTATGCTTCGCGTGACGACGCGGCTAAGGAATTTGCCAAAGTCACCGGTATTTCCACTTATAAATGGGACATCAGCGATGTCGAAGCCTGCAAGCAGGGTGCAAAAATAATTACCGACGAACTGGGCGGCCCGATTGAAATCCTCGTCAACAATGCCGGTATCACCAAAGATTCCGCCATGCATAAGATGTCGCCTGCTAACTGGGATTCCGTTGTCCAGACCAATCTCAATTCCTGTTTCTATATGTCCAAAGCTGTCATCGATTCGATGCGCGACAATAAATTCGGCCGCATCATCAATATCAGCTCGATGAACGGCCAGCTCGGCCAGTTCGGTCAGACCAACTATTCTGCTGCCAAGGCCGGCATCTTCGGCTTCACCAAGGCCCTCGCCCGCGAAACCGCCGCGCGCGGAATTACCGTCAATGCCATCGCGCCCGGCTATATCGAAACCGACATGACGAAAAATATTCCCACCGATGTCATGAAAACTATCCTGGCCGGCATTCCCATCGGGCGCCTGGGCCAGCCGGAGGAAATCGCCCGCGCTGTCATTTTCCTTGCCGCCGACGAAGCCGCCTTCATCACCGGCGAGACAATGTCCATCAACGGCGGACAATACATGGAATAGATTTGTCGTCCCGGCGAAGGCCGGGACCTTATGTCGCCACATCGAATGTTGACAGATAAGATACCGGCCTACGCCGGTATGACAAGACACGGCAAGCCATACATCTCCAAGCTCGCGTCGCCATACATCTGCGGCCCCGGATCGCCGCAGTTTTTAAGTCCGTGATAGATGCCTGCCAATATGGCAGTCATGACTTTTTCCACGTCGGCATCTGCCCCGGCGACGCGGTGCTCGATGCGCTTCTGGTCATGCGCTGAATCGGGCAAGCGGATGGCGGTGGTACGGTTATTAGCGCCCCAACTTACCGTCAGCGGCGCGTTGCTTCCGGCTACAAACCGTGCACAAGATTCTGGGGTTGGTGCAAAAACATTCATATTCTCCTGCATAGTTGCCAGCAAACCACCGATCGAAAATTTAAGCGGGTCGGAAATGGTGACGTCGTCTTTGTAAAAAACATTTTTGCCCCCCGCATCAATCAAATGCACATGGATATGTAAGCCACTACCAGGTTGATCTTTAAACGGCCGCGCTGCGAAAGACACTTCCAGACCATGCGCAGCAGCCCTATCATTGATAATATGCTTAAGGGACTCCGTATCGCGCGCCGTTTTCAGCGCGTCGGCCGGAGGCAACGATATTTCATGCTGCTCCCTACCTTTTTCTTTTTCTATTTTGAAAAGCGTGATGCCGGCACCAGTGCAGGTGACTTTTATGTCGTCCCACAATGCAGGCAATGCCGGATAGTTATCGGAACCGATGAGATAAAATTCTATTTCCGACGCCGTAACCGGGCGCAATCCAAAATCGGCGCGGAGAAGTTCAATCTGCGAGGCGATGTCAGGCAGCAATGACGGAATCAATCCACTCCAGCAGCTTGCTCTTAGGGAGCGAGCCTACTTTCGTAGAAGCCGCCTGGCCGTTCTTGAAGATAATCAGCGTCGGAATGCCACGCACACCGTATTTCTGCGGCGTCATAGGATTTTTGTCGATATTGACCTTGGCAACGGTGATTTTGCCATTACGCTCTTTGGCAATTTCATCGAGCATTGGCGCAATCTGCCGGCAGGGGCCGCACCATTCCGCCCAGAAATCAACCAGCACCGGACCTTCGGCCTTTAAAACTTTCTGATCGAATTCATTGTCGTTGATATGCAGGGTCATGGTACCTCCGTTGGTTACCTTATATGTAGGAACTTACGAGCGCTTCGTCAAGTACGGTGATGCGCGGCGCGGCGGTCCATAACAAGACACAATGCACGGTTTTTTTAGGATAAATCCGCTCAAGCAGTAGGCGGTAAAGCCCCATTTGGCGCAGGTAGACCTTAGGGATATGTTCAGGCAGCTCCCGATTGCTCTTGAAATCGACAATCCAGACATCTTTTTCGCCAATGGCAAGCCGATCGATCTGCCCGGCGATGGCAACCTGTTTACCATCAATCTCAACGGAACCCGCCACCGGCACCTCAGCCAGCGTTCCCTCGGCGAAGAGAAAACCGAATTTCGGGTCATCCAACACCGCCATCGCCTCACGGATACATTCATCCCTTGCCTCATTCGGCATGGTTTGTTTGTAAGCATCGGCGATACGCCGGGCAACGCGTTCGCGGTCGGCATTCGGCGCATCAGGAAGATATTGCAGCAATTTGTGAATCAAATTGCCGCGCTGGTAAACGGTCGTCGCCGACAGCGGCGAGGCACCGGCCGGTTCCTCATCCATGAGGCGCGACGGCGATAACGGTTTCGGCGGAATCGGCTCGGATGGTGCGGGTTGGGAAAGGAAACCAAAATTATCTGCCAAAGGAATTCCAGGCGGCAATTTTTTATTGCCCTTTGCTTTTTGATTTTTAGCGTCAGGTATTTCACCCAGTCGCAACCCCTTCCCCCATGCCATATCAAATTCTGTCGTCAATGGCGTCAGGCCGGTTTTAACCAGGTGATACCAGCTTTGCTCGCTGATTTTATCCTTGGCCGTCGCACCGCAAATATAAAGCCGGTCCTCAGCGCGGGTCAACGCGACATAAAGCAGCCGCCGGTATTCCGCCAACATCGCCTGCCGTTTTTCATCATATAACGAGGCACAGAATGAATCATGTCGATCCGTGGAGATAGGCCAAAACGGTAATTCTTCCTGCCATAATAAATTGCTGCGCATTTGCGGAATCTCCACCGTATCGGGCAGGATAACAATTGGTGCCTGCAGCCCTTTAGCACCATGCACCGTCATGATGCGCACCGAATCGCGCGCCTGTTCCATGTCGCGTTTGATTTCGCTGTCGCTGGCATCAAGCCAATGCAAAAAACCCTGTAGCGATGGCGGATGGCTACGCTCATAGAGCAACGCCTGGCCGAGGAATTCATCGATAGGGTCATGCGTTTCTTCGCCCATGCGGCCGGCGAACCGCTTGCGCGCACCTTCCGTATCGAGCAGCCAGGAATAAAGCTCATGCGGCGATACGAAATCAGCTTTGGCGCGAAGCTGTGTGAGGAGCTCGAAGGCGGGTGCGCAGGCCTTCGAGGATGATAATTGCTGCCACAAACTTTTATCTCCGTGCCCATAAGCAAGATCGAATAAACTCTCTTCGCTTATATTGAATATCGGGCTTTTGAGGAGCGCCGCCAGCGTCAGATTATCGTCAGGTAACAGCAGGCATTGGCCGAGGGCCATTAAATCGCGCACTGCTAAATTATCATTGAGGCGCATGCGGTCGTGCCCAGCCACCGGCACATTGCGGCGTTTGAGGGCGCGCACCAGCCGGTCAACCAGCGATGTCCGGCTCCTGACCAGAATCATGATGTCGCCGGCCTCTGCCGTACCCTCATCAAGCCAGTGGCGAATAGTTTCGGCGATAGTACGCGCCAGCTGTGTCGCAGGCGAAAACACCTCATCTCCTTCCTTCTGTTGAATGAGCGGCCATACTTCTACCAACCCGGGATGCCCCTGCCGGGTAGGGGTATGTAGCAAGGCTTCATCACCAGACATGAGGCCAGCCCTCGCCAGAGCCTGCGCAAACACGGCATCAACAGCAGAGAGTATTTCGCTTGTCGAACGGTAAGAAGCAGTGAGCGGCAGATGATACACAGGTTTGGCCGCATCTTTAATGGCTTTAGAGAAATAGCGTTGCATCCGCGCCAGTGCCGCCGGGTCAGCGCCTTGAAAACTATAGATCGATTGCTTTTCATCGCCGACTACGAACAATGAACGATCCTGCTGGGTACGCCCCTCGCCCGCAAAAAATTCCTTCGTCAGCGCGTCGATGATCGCCCATTGCTCCGGGCTCGTAACCTGCGCTTCATCGACCAATATGTGGTCGATACCGCCGTCGAGCTTAAACAACACCCACGGCGCCATGCCTGCCCGCTCAAGCAGATCACGCGCAGAGAGAATAAGATCATCGTAATCCATCAGGGCACGGGAGCGTTTCAATGTATCATACAGCGCAAGCATCGCTTCAGCGATATGCAGCATATGGGCGGTCATGCGCCCTGCTTCCAATGCCTTCCATGCATCATTAAAACGCCAAACGCGCTCCTGCTCGGCTTTGAGCGTGTCGATTAAATCGGCATCGACAATCGTACCTTTTTTGAACAGCGTTTTGCGCGGCTCGCCCTTCAGCGTAAGAAACACATTCACGTAATCCGCAACGCGGGCTTCCCATTGCATTTTATTGGCCAGCCAGTCGGTAATGCCCTGCGCCGTTTTTTGTTCCTTGTCATCACCGCGTTTCAAGATGCTGACAATGCGTCGCCATTGCGCCAGTGCCGCTTCATCATAGGAAAAATGCGTTTCTATCAGCGACGCCAAGGTACCCCCCTTAGGTATATGCAATAATCGCTGTGCAGCATTGATGGCAGTACCGACGCCACCGGATTTCGTCAGCAGCGAACGGAAACGGCGCTTATGCTGGATGATTTCGCCAAGCAGCATGTGAATACCGGTTTCGCTGAGCCCCTGCGCCATGGCGTTCAGACTTTCTCGTAATTCCTCATGTTCCTGGGCGCGGCTGAATAAGCGGAAGCGTGCTTCCTGCAACAGCTCTTGCTCCGTGCGGCCATCCATCACCGCAAAATGCGGGCTGACGCCGGCCTCAATGGGAAAACGCCGAAGCAGCGATTGACAAAATCCGTGGATGGTTTGGATACGTACACCTTCCGGTGCTTCAAGCACGGTAGCGAATAAACTTCGCGCGCGCGCGAGTGCTTTTTTATCAGGCGCGACGCCGGTCAGCGCCATAAGGGCCTTACTCACTTCCGTATCATCCCCCATCACCCATTTGCCCAGTTCGCTTTGCACGCGGCTTACCATTTCGGCAGCGGCGGCATTAGTGAAAGTCAGGCAGAGAATTTTTGACGGCGGGGTACCATGCAGCAACAGGCGGAGAACGCGATTGGTCAATAAACTCGTCTTGCCCGCGCCGGCATTGGCGGAAACGAAGACGGACGCCGCCGGGTCAAGGGCTTGCATCACGCTATAAGCTGCGGAATTGCTAGGCATTTTACTAAAATCGCTCCTAAATATTCACAAAAACGTCATAAAAAGCGAGGAAAACTGTGGTATAATGGCAAAATGAGAGGAATGCCATGAACACTCTGAATTCGATCACTACCGACGGCAAAGCGATGAACGTGCTTTTCATGCCGGGCATTTTCAATGAAGCCATGCAACTTCTCACCGATGCGCATGAATATTTCTCGCAGTTCGGCGAAGACGATCAGCAGCGCCTCGAAGGCCCGTTGCGTTCGATTTATTCGTGTGAAATGTCGCGCATTACGTTGCGCCTCTCGTCGATTATGACATGGATTATGGCGCAGCGCGCCATATTTACCGGCAAGATTATGGTCGAAGAAGCTGCCCGTCATTACGGCCTCGATTTCCAAGAAGCCTGCCTCGTCGACAACCGCGTGTTGCACGGCGTCTTGCCCGCTTACGTCTGTTATCTCCTCGACCGTTCGCTTGAGCTGTATGAGCGTGTCTGCCGGCTTGACGGACAGGTCAAAAGCGTTCATTAAACCGCTGATGTCATCCTTTGCGAGCCGAAGGCGAGGCACAGGATCTCGTATAAATGGAAAAAGATCCTGCGCTGACGCTTCACGTCCCGCAGGATAACAATTTAAACCGCTTCCCATTCTTCCCTCCGCGTCAGATGTTCGTAATCGTTGAAGCGCGCTGCCAATGATGGATCATCAGGCGCAGCATAAGGCGTAGCAGCATCGTCGAAACGCCGGATCAACATTTCCAGCCGCTCCTGAGCTACTGCAATGCCCTGGCTATCTACGGGTTTAATTTCGCAATTATCGCGATTGCCCGCCAGCTTCCAATATTCCAGCCTCTGAACGGATACCCCCCCTGGGTATGGTTCTAATGTCCCATGCATGGCAATCAGTGCTTCCAGCGGCAACTGGTTAGCCAGCCCGCGGTTGATATCAGCCTGCGTCGGGATATAACCAGTTTTATAATCGACAATCGTTGCCGCATTACCGGAGCTAATTTACATACGGTCGATGCTCGTAGTCAATGTAAACGGCTTGCTGTCTACATCAAATTGCCACTGTCCCTTTAACTCGGCGAGCACACGGGTAAGCGTCGGTCGCCGTTCTTTTTCTACCTCCAGAAGCCATGCCGCCATCGCCTCGAAGCGTGGCCACCACAGACTGGCCACCGCCGGGCGATCAATAAAATCGGCAAATACATCACGGCCGCATTCCAACAAGGATTCATGCGCATTATCCGGTAACGCCTGCGGCCATGCGCGCGTAAAGCGCTCGAGTGCCCGGTGCACCAGCGTACCGAAATCGGCGGCGTCCGGTTCCCGGTCTAACGCCTCCAATTTTCTGAGCTTCAGAATATATTGCGCATAAATCATGTATGGATCGCGCAGCCAGTTATCGATGGCAGTAACGCGCATCTGCCGTGGCCGCGCCGCAAGCGGTGGAACCGGCGAAGGACGTGTAAGCGCAGGAATATTTGCCGGAGCATCGAGCATTTTCTTGCCACGCTCATAATGCGCATCAGCGCGCATGGAATCAAAATAGGCGGCATCGAGGCCTTTCACCAATGTCTCCAGCCGCACCAGCCAGCGCGACGGAACCGTAGGCGTGCCTTCGACCTTGCGGGCACGACTCAAAATAATTTCCGGCGCAGCCGCAAGCAGATAAAAATCATGCGCGCTCTGGCCGATATCGCGCTCGGCGGCAGGCAGGCCAAACACCTGGCGCATCGGTCGGCTCATCCATGGATCGGCCTCCGGCATATCGGGCCACATACCCTCATTAAGGCCACCTAAAATAACCCGGTCGAAACTAAGCAACCGCGCTTCCATCGGGCTTAAAATATGCAGGCGTGGATGCAGACCGTAACCCGGGCGGTAGGTCTGCCCGGCCAGCAACGTTTCAAACAGCCCGGGATAAGTGACGGGATCGATTTGTGGAAACAATTCCGCCTGCTCCAGCAATTCGGCAAGGAACGCAGCCAGCTGATTGCCCGCATCACCCGCCCATAGGCGCGCCGCACCATTTTCGGCATCAGTCGACGCCAGCCATTCCGCGCATTGCATATGCGCTTTCAATATACCCCCAAGGGGTACCGCACGTTTTTTAAAGCATGCGAAAAATTCCCCCGCCTTTTCAGCGAAACTAACCAACCATCGTTTTAATTCCTTATTTTCAGCTGTGGCGGCCAGCGCTTCTATGCCCGGCGACCGGCGGATGCCGCGCAATAAATCCATCTCCAGAACGCGTGACAGGCTGCGGCATTCGGCCGTGTTCCTACCCGTGCCCGCCAACGGATGCCTAAGCAATGCCAGAAGCGGCGCCGGAGCAGTTGCCGATGCTGCCGTATCCGCTACCAGACGCAAGAAAGATCCCGGAGTGGTATCCATAAGCGGGCGTCCTGCCGAGTCGTCGATGATAATGCCGAAACGCTGCATCTGCGCCGCAACCATGCGCGCCAATTGGCGGTCGGGCGTTACCAGCGCTGCCGTTTTTCCCGGCGTCTCCAATGTTTCGCGCAAAGCAATGGCAATCAGCCGCGCTTCATCAAGCAGCGTATCGGCAGTGATTAGGCGCATGCCCGCCAATCCTTCGGCCAACGGCAGTTTTGATTGCGTCCAATGGGCAGTGGCTTCGGGTGGATGGAAGATGGCGCGCAAGCAGGTAAGGCGCGATTCGCGATCTTTTGATTCAAGTAGCGGCTTTATCTCATCTCTCTTACATTCCATCGCTTCCAGCAACACCCTCATCCCATATTGCGGATGGGTAACATCCACCATTTTCCATTCAGCTTCCGGCATAGCGGTATCGAGTCCGGGCAGGATGACCACGCCTTTGGGCAAGCGCGCAATCGTTGCCAGCAAGGCTGCCGTCGCGGACTGCGAGCCGGTTGAACCGGCAGCGATGATAGGATGGACAGGAGGATGTTTATGCCAGGCTTGCGCAGTGCCCTTGAGCAGGCGGTTACGATGATCGACCGGGTCGAGCACTCCCTCCTCCTCCAAAATATTCGGCCAGTGCTTGGAAACGAGGGCTAGGAAATCGAGTGTCTGCTGCCAGTGCGTGGCAAGCTCCTCGGGAACCAGCGCCGAAAGTCGGTCAAAGCTCAATCCTTCACGCGCTACGTCGTCGATAAACCACGCCAGCTGCCTTGCAAGTTCGGCTGCCTGCTCCATATTGTACTCAAGGGCGGATTCCATGACCAACCGCGTCAACAATAGCTCGCGGCGTAGGGGCGAAATGGGTGGAGGTATGTCCATCGAGGGCATAAAATGGGCATCCTCGTCCATATCGCCCAAAGGCTGGATGCGCGGCAACAATAAGGGCCTGCCGCCAGTGATATCGAGGAAAGCCTCGCGCAGAGCCCGGCAAGCGCGGCGATTGGGCAATAAAACCAGTGTTTTGGTTAAAATGGCAACATCTGAACCGTATTGTTCGAGAATCCACCTTGCCAAAGTGTTAATAAATGGCGTTTGGGCAGGAATTGTGCGGCAATTTAGGGGGTGTTTCATGATATTTTAACGGCTGGAACGCTATAAATAATTTATGATATACTACACTGGTTAAATCTGACAATGACAACGCTTCCGCATAACCTCGCCGAACTGATCGTCACTGAGCTGGACATGCTGTGGACGGCGCATCGTGCCGTCGGCTTGGACGGCTATATGTGCCTCTATACGCCGACCGAACAGGTGCCGTTCCGTAATAAACAGGCCGGCTTGAAATTCTGGTTTGGCCCGAACGACTGCGAAGCCGCGGCGGCACAGATCGTAGAACATTATAACCATGGACACCTGCCCAATTCATCGTTGCTTCTTAATCCCATCGTACATGCCAAAAACGATGACGGCTCTTATAAACCGCTTGGCTCAGGTATAGTCTGGTGTACGTCGCTGTCGCTCGGCATCGACGTGCTCAAAGATGAATCGGCGGAACGGTTATGGCAATTAGGAGTATTGGCCAGCCCTTTCCATCGCGGCGACAGCGAACGCGCCGGGCTTAAAATACTGACCTTCTGCGAAAGCGCTCAATCCCCGGCCGACGATGGCAAAACGGTCGCCGGTTGTCGGGAGCTCTATGATTTGGCAAATATCAACAGCGAACAATATGTTCATTATTATCTGTTGTCGGGCATTTCCTATCTGAGCAATAACGGTTTATTCCATCACCCCGACATCGCCGCGCTTTTTCCCAAGAATGCGCTCAAGGACAAGGTGTCGCGCGAGAAAATTGTCAAGGACAGCAGCGTCAGCGTACAAAACATCATAAACGCCGCCTATTGCTGGAATTCCTACGAACGCCATCATTCCCTCTACCAGAAATTCGGCACCAACCCGGATGATGTCGAAGGCAACATGCGTTATTTCAATCTCGTGGCGCGCGACGTCGATCTGTTCGATGCCACCGGCCCGATGCGCAAGGAAGCCGAGGAAATGTTCGAATTCCTTATCCCCGGCCTGATACCTCGCGGCTGCGTAACCCTGCTGGCAGCATCGGGGGGCACCGGAAAAAGCAGCCTGGCGCACCAGCTTTGCGTCATGGCCGCCATTGATTATGAACCTGGTGAAGAAGCGCCGCGCTGGTTAGGGCAACGCCTTGCCATCGAGAAATGCAAAGGCGTCTGTATTTATTTCTCCGGCGAGGACGGCCCACCGATCATCAACGCCCGCGCCGCCGTTTTTGATCCACTTGGCCGCGCCCGACGCCTGATGTTCCAGCGCACTAACTTCGGTGATAATGTCAGCTTCGTGCAGCATCTCAAACGGCTACATAAAATACCTGACGTGCCGATTATGGTTATCGACCCTGCACGCAAATACTTAACCGGCGACGAAGATGACGCCGGCGTCGTCAGCGATTTTTTTGAAGCCATTGAGGAGTTCGCCATCGCCAAAGGCACTTCAGTCATTGTCGTCCATCACCTGCAGAAAAACGCCGAGCCCAAATCAGCACACGAAGTGCTCGACCTGCTGCGCGGATCACAGGTTTTCATCGACCGGCCACGCGTCGTCATCGGCATGTTCCGCGACGGCCCCTATACCATCGCCGGACTGGCTAAAAACAATATCCCGCCCAATCTCGGCATGGTCATGGAAGAACGTGTCTTTGCCCGCGATCCGAAACGGTTGTCACTGATCTGGTTGCCGGGACATGAGGGCATCCGCAATGCTAACCTGTCACCGGAAGAGCTTGAAAAACTGGCCGAAGAAGCCCGCAAAGAAGGCCGATAAGAGCCAATCTATACCGTTCTGTCTGCGCGTTTAAGCCGCTTGCCTTTGTTAGGAGGATGTCTATAATTAATGAATATTAATTTTAGCGCACAAGAATATGTCTGACAAACCAATAGATCATCGTAAAGACCCGTCCCTATCTAAACAGCAGATGAGAAGAGAGGATTTTTTTCTTCATGGCGAAGAAGCAAATAGCTTTAAAGAGCCTAAAGATCATTCAAAGCCGAAGAAAAAGCCGGAAACTAAGAAGAAATTTGAACAGCCCTCCCCTGAACAAAACAAACTGCGAGAACGAATCCTAGCTAATATAAAAGCAAGGAAAGAACGGGAAGCAGCGGAAGCACAGGCAAAAGTAGAAGCAGAGAAAGCTGAACGAGAAGCAGCACAAGCCAGAATAAAACTTACGCGCACTAAACCAATAATTGATACACAAAAAGAAATAAAACCACGGCAGAAGAATGAAAAACAAACAACAAAAAAACCGGAAGAGAAAATAACTCTCAAATTTCCCGGCGATATAAAAGGGAGCGATCTTCTTGCCTACGCCCGCAAGAAGGGCATAACATTCGGCGGTTTGCTCGAAGAAATACGCGGTCTTTCCGGCGGCAGCCAAGATATCTTCGCCCCCACGCTTGAATTGGACAGATCACAATACGGTAAATTCGTACGCAATGAGCAAAAAAAGCCACCTTTGCCAATGATGAATAGGTTAGCGGATGCACTCAGCGCTAAGGTTGAGGATGACAAAATTACCGAAGAAAACAGGGCGCAGTGGCGGCAATTCATGTTGGACATTCCTGCAGAGATCAATCAGGAAAAAATCAATCATTGTCTGGATACGGACAGCCCGATTAATACCGAGCATACCGGCTTCGGGCACCGAATCGCGTTGGCAAAGTTTTTTACGCTGTTAGCACACCGACACGGTTTGGTTGAGTGGACACAGTTAGCGAGGGTTATTGCAGCGCATGCGGGCATGGATCAAAATGTTGCTATCCAACTGCAGCGTGCGATGGATAACAGGGCAGGTCCACAGGAAAATGCGGAATTAGATCCGCCGCAAATAGAGGCCGAGAGACTCCATACTAACGATGACAGATCTGTAATAATGCCATCGCCATTAGCCGAAATCATCGCAAAATTTTCCTTTCCCGACGATAAAGTACGACAAAAGGCATGCAAGGAATTTCTTACCTCCGATAAGTATAAGACTAGCAAAGAAGATGAGAAGGCCCACAAGAGCGAGGGGATACGAAATGCTCGAAAGGCAAGAGAAGACAACTGGGAAAAGAGAACCAATAAAAGGGATGGCGAAGCGATTATAGAAACTGGCCGATAGCTCTCTGTTACAATCAATCCACCTCTTCTGCCAACTCATCCGTCGAGACGCGGTTACGGCCGGTTTTCTTGGCGATATAGAGCCGCTGGTCTGCCATTTTATATAAGGCTTCGGCACCTATATCCTGCCCCGCGCTCGCGGAGGCAATGCCGATGGAGACCGTACAGCCGAACAGATGATTTTCATCCCCCAGTTCAAAAGTTTCTTTAGCAACCGAAGCGCGGATGCGTTCGGCAACCCAGTAAGCGCCGGATACTGGAGTTTCGGGCAAGATAACCCCGAATTCCTCGCCGCCGACACGAGCACCGGTATCAGTTTCACGGAGGCAGGAATCAATGATGTTTGCTACGCCCTGCAACACCTTATCACCAAGCTGCTGGCCGTAATTATGGTTGATGTTCCTGAAATAATCCATGTCGATCAGTAGCACCGATAATTCTTCGCCGCTGCGCTTGATGCGCTTCAATTCGTCTTCGAGCCGTGTAAAGAAATAATGTCGCGACGACATGCCCGTCAGCAAATCGGTATCCGCCATGTGAGCGATTTCGTCGCGCATGCGCGCTTCCGCCTCGACGCGCTCGGTGATGTCGCGCAAAGACCCAACCGAACCGATGATGGCGCCGCGCTTGTCGAACCAAGGATAGGAAATATCCGATACCCAAATCAGGCGGCTGTCTTTGGTGCGCATCAGGTAATCGGCCTGCCATTTATCGACATTGCCGCTTTTGCGCGCCTCTTCCAGCGGGTCGAACGACTCGACCGGCTTCATCGCATTGCTAACGATGCGCGTCTCCATAATCAGCGAACGGATGTTCATCTTCTTGATTTCATCCTGCGTAAACCCAAGCAGGCGAAACACCGACGGACTGACATAATCATACTGCATGCTATCGTAGCGCAGGCGGTAAATCGTGTCGGTTGAGCAGGCGTTCAGCAGCGCTATTTCATCACGCAGTTCGCTGACGCGAGGCGACAGGGCCGCCCCGATATCACGCATGAAGGCGCGGATTCTTTTAAACATAAAAATCATCTTATTTTTAAAAGGAAGCCCTTATACACGCTTAGCGCGAAGGATGCAATAAATAAAAATGCGTTAATAATATGCGTTATATAATTGTTTTAATTTGATTTTTACTTCATGCAGCCAGGCTTTTTTCAACAAAACCCTGCAGCCGACGCGTAAACGCTGCCGGGTCAGCGATTTCTTCGCCTTCAACGATGCGCGCTTGGTCGAGTAAAAGCCATGCTACATCTTCGATATCTTTAGCCGCCGACGCATCGGGCAACTTACTCGCCAGCGAACGTATGATGGCATGCTGGGGATTGATCTCAAGAATCTTGGCTGAAGCGCTAGCGATCTGTTTTTGTTCAACCAGGAAACGCTCAAGCCGGAAATCCATCGCCCCTTCTTCAACAGCAAGGCAAACGGCACTGCTCGTGAGCTTGCTTGTCGCACGCACATCTTTAATGTTATCACCCAAAATGGTCTTGATGCGCTGGCACAACTCTACAACCTGCGCATCATTTTCCGTTTTGGTTTCGGATTTTTCTTCCGGTTTTTCCTCGCCGGAAATCGTGCTTAAATCAATATCGGCGCGCGTTACGGATTTGAATTGCTTGCCTTTGTAATCATGCACGACATTGGTCCAGAAGTCGTCGACATGGTCGGAAAGCAGCAACACCTCGATGCCTTTTTTGGCAAACCCCTCAAGCTGTGGGCTGGCACGCAAGGCTTCGATGCGGTCGCCGGTTAAGTAAAAAATATTCTGTTGAGCCTCCTTCATGCGGCCAATGTAGGCATCAAGCGTCGTTGCGCCCTCGCCTGCCGTTGAATAAAAGCGACAGACTTCAAGCAGCGGCTCACGCGGGCTTGCCGCCTCGCATAATCCTTCCTTAAGCACGGCGCCGAAGCGATTCCAGAAGATCATATAGCTCTCCTCATCCGCCTCACCTTTTTTCTTAAGCTCGGATAACACGCGCTTGACCACCGCTTCTTTTATCTTCGCCAATTGCGGATTATGCTGCAGCGTTTCGCGGCTGATATTGAGCGGCAAATCCTCTGAATCGATGACGCCACGCAGAAAACGCATATAATGCGGCACAAGGTCGACATTCTCCTCGGTGATAAAAACACGCCGGACATACAGTTTGACGCGGCGCTTGCGGTCGGGATGGAACAGGTCGAACGGTTTGACCGATGGAATAAATAGCAGGCAGGTATATTCCGTTTTACCCTCGGCTTTGTAATGCAGCGTCAGCCACGGCTCATCCGGCGCATGGGCAACGTGATGGTAAAATTCTTTGTATTGCTCCGGCGTAATGTCGGCTTTCGGGCGCATCCATAATGCGGCAGCGGTATTGACCGTCTGCGGTTCGCCGGTTCCATCGCTAATCGTAATCGGGAACGAGATATGATCGGAATAGGTCGTAATGATATGGCGCAGACGGAACGTATCGAGATATTCATCTTCGCCAGATTTGAGATGGAGCGTAACGTTTGTACCGCGGGCGGATTTTTCCGCCGCAGTAACAGTAAACTCGCCTGTTCCGTCCGATTCCCATTGCCAGCTTTTATCCGATCCGGCCTTGGTCGATATCACGCTTACCTTATCGGCCACCATGAACGAAGAATAAAACCCGACGCCGAATTGCCCGATGAGCGGCATGTCCCTCTTGCCATCGCCGGTCAGTTTCGACAGGAATTCCTGCGTTCCGGACTTAGCAATGGTACCCAAATTGGCAATCAGCTCATCGTGATTCATGCCGATGCCGTTGTCGCTGACGGTGACGGTCCGTTTCTCCTTATCCACGGTGATGGCGATCTTAAAGCCGCTATCACCCTGCATTAGCTCAGGATGGGTAACGGCCTCATAGCGCAGCTTATCGCAGGCATCCGAAGCATTGGAAATCAGCTCGCGCAGGAAAATATCCCTGTTCGTATACAGCGAATGAATCATCAGTTGCAGGATTTTGCTGATTTCTGCTGAGAATTTAATCTTTTCTTTGTTTTTTTCCGTCATAAATGCGAAAATTATGTTATAATTGCTGATAATTAAACCATATGGGGCATGTTTGCGCCATGTCAAGCCTGAGTAATTGATAATGATAAAAAAAACGCGTTTTATCCTGTGCCTGACAATGGCGTTCCTGTTGTCTTCCGCCGGTTCCGTACCTGCTGCACCGGCCGATACCCCCCAACAAGAAATTATCTATCGCACCAGTCTCGGGCGCGCCGACGATGTAAAACTACTATTGACGCAAGGCGTGTCGCCCGACGAAAAAAATGAGGCCGGCGTACCGCTGCTTGCTTTGGCCGCTATCCGCAAGGATAAGGAATGCATCAACGTAATGGACGTATTACTTGAAGCTGGCGCTCCTATCGAAGAGCAGGATTCCGATGGGCAGACACCGTTATTCTACGCAGTAAAGCAAGACAATCTGAAGGCCGTCAACTATCTGCTCTCCAAAGGCGCAAATTATTACGCCACTGACAACAATGGTAATACGGCACGCAATGCTGCCTATCTCAGCGGCCATGAGGATATCGGTAAAGTCATCGATGATTTCATCAAAAAACAATCGGACGACAGAGCCAAACAATATGACGAGTTCAATAGAATCGTGGCAGAGCACTCCAAGCCAGTGGTAATACCGGCACCGCCGGCCCAAACTGAAGCCGCACCGGAACAACCGCAGCCACCTGATAACCCGCCTGTTACTACTCCCACGCCGGAAGAACAGGCAGCACAGGAAGCAGCACAGAAAAAGCGTGAAGCTGATATAAAACACTTAAATGCTGATGTGGCTTTCAATAATTGTGCGTTTCAGTACTGGTCGTTTGTAAGCGATACGGGACAGAGTACGGAGCTGTCACCCGATACGCTGGAAGACACCATCGATTCGTATCAGGACAAAATCCAAGCATCGCAGGATACACTTTCCAGTTACCAAGTCTCCGAAGACGTCATAACCAAAATATCGAATTCGGCAAAACAACGCATCTTTAGCGAACTGAGTGTCATGCCTTCCAAGAATGATCGCCATGAACAAGGCGTCGGTAAGAAGGATGACATGCAATCGCGCTGTAAGCTTATCGCCAGGCATTGGGACAAGGAGCCGCCCCCCACTCCTACGCCTCCGCCATCAAAGAAAAAAGAAAGCAATAATAACGTGATTCAGTATAATTCAAATCAGAAACAGGGGAAAGCGTCTGCCAACTTCCATTAAGGCTTAAGCGACAGCTTTCTTTGCCAGCGATACGTAATCTATCTTGCCGTTGCCCAGCCGTGGAATGGCGTCCATGAATATCACCTGCCGGGGCAGGCATATTTCCGCTATGCCTTCTTCCTTGGCCTGACGCTGCAATTGCTCACGGCTTAAATCTTTTCCTTCGGTGAAGAGGAGTATCTGTTCGCCCTTACGTTCGTCGGCAACGGCTATGGCAGCGTGACACACATCCGGCAAAACGCTTGCCGCCAGATCTTCCACCACCACCAGCGATACCATCTCGCCGCCGATCTTGGCGAAGCGCTTGGCACGGCCTAGAATACGGATGAACCCTTCGTCATCGATGACAACGATGTCGCCCGTATCGTACCATTCTCCCTGCGGCTGGATGACGCCGGGCTGGTCGGCCTTCAAATATCCAAGCATGATATTTGCGCCTTTGATGAGCAACCTGCCGCCCTCTGCTATTCCCTCCACCTGCATCGTCTTGCATTCGATGCCGGGAAATGGTCTGCCGACGGTGCCGGCTCTGTTATTCAGTGGCGTGTTGAAGGAAATAACTGGGCTTGCTTCGGTCACACCGTAGCCTTCCATAATTCTGATACCGAATTTATCAGCATAAAGCTGGTGCGTTTTTTCTTTGAGTTTTTCGGCACCAGCAACGGCAAGGCGGATATTCCAAAAATCATACGGATTCGCATAATGGGCATAGCCGTTGAAGAAAGTGTCGGTGCCGAGCATGATGGTAGCATCGGTGTCATAAACAAGGTCAGGAATGATGCGGTAATGCAACGGGGTGGGATAAAGAAATGTTTTGACGCCGCGCACCACCGGCAGCAGCATACCCACCGTCAAGCCGAACGAATGGAACACTGGCATGGCATTGAACAATGTGTCGAACGGCATCAGGTCAAGCCGAGCGCAGACCTGATACAGATTGGCCAAAATATTGGCATGTGATAGCGCCACGCCCTTGGGCGCACCCTCCGAACCAGATGTATAAAGGATAACGGCAGGGTCATCCGGTTTCGTATGCGCCAGCGTTTCGCGTAATGCATCGCGCGGCAACAGCGCCTGGCAAAATCCGGCCAGCTTATCAGCAAGCGTAATACTGTGGCGAATGTCTTCCAGATAAATGACGGTGCATTCTTTTTGCAGCGTTTCGATTACCCCCTCCAACTTACCTTTTTCAACAAAGGCGCGTGAGGTCAGCACAGTTTTTACGGTGGCGATGCGGCAGGCATGAATGATATTGGCAGTACCAGCAGAGAAATTCAGCATGCACGGAATTTTACCCAGTATATGCAGGCCGAAGAAGGTCACCAGTACGCCGAGCCCACTGGGCAGCATGACGCCGATATATTTTCCCTCCAACGGAAGTTTTCTGCTCAGCACAAATGCTTTGGTAAACAGTCCGCGATACGTCATATTGACGCGGGTGAAATCGCTGGCGATGACGTGGCCGCCGCCATGCCAAGCATAGGCCTCCAGCAAGGCATCGAGCAGCGGGCGGCGGTAATTAGAAACTGCAAAAGCCGTTTGCGTCATCAGGTCGTAAATGACGCCTGGAGGAACAGGTTTGTTCTGTTCAAACTGCACCGGCGGCAGGACGGTCATGCGAACCTTGGGAAACCAACGCTGACGCAGCTTGTGCGACAAGCGAGATACTTTGGAATAGTCGGCGCCATCGATACGCACCGGCAATACCGTTGCACCGGTTTTTTCTATAATTAGTCCGGTACCTTCATATATTTTCATAATGCCGCCCGAGGTGGTGATACGGCCTTCAGGGAAGATGACGACCTTGGCGCCATGACGCAAATCATGAATAAGGCTCTTCATCGACATCGGCTTGCTCGGATCGAGCCGGTACAGTTTCACAAGTCGTTCAATCCAATGGATATAGAATTTATCGGCCTGAAAAATATTGATGGCGAAGGCCGGTTTTTCCGGCAGGAATGTTCCGATAATCAGCGGATCGAGGAACGATTGATGATTGGCGGCGATGATAACCCTGTTGCCTGCCGCGCGATAATGCCCCATGCCGGTGACTTCGACACGAAAGCACAACTTGAATAAAAACGTCAGGACTGGCCTAAGCAGTAATTCTTCGAGCATAATAAATAATAGGAAGGTTCAGGGTTGCCATACATAAAAATAAATCGGTAATGCGAAATCCGAGCGATAGCAAGAGAGCGGAGACGAGCGCCGCGACCGTTGCGAACACCGCATCGCTCATATTGCTGGCAGCCATGACGCGCGATCGGTATTCCGCCGGCGTATGTGATTGCAGCGTCGCGTAGAGCGGCACCATGTAAATACCGCCGCATATCGCCACCATCAGCATACAGCCTAACATAGCCCAGTGCGTCGACATAGCAATGAAAGCATTGGCGTCCTGCAATGCTCCGGGCACAGGTGCAGGCGTGCCAATCACCATACCATAGGTAAAAATCGAAACGCCGAAGATGGCAAATGGCGTAAGCCGCAGCGATATTTCGCCCTTGAGTAGTATATCGGTAATCAGCGAACCAATGGCAATGCCGACTGAGAACACGGTCAGAAACAGGATATAGACTTCGTTGTTAGCATGGACGACAGCCTGCGCGTAATTGGCAAACTGCGACATGAATACCGAGCCTACCAGCAAAAACCATGACAGGCCGAAAATCGAAAGCATGATCGTTTTGTCGCTGCAGGCGTAAGCAATGATATCTTTTGTACCTTTCCAGAGATTGAGATTTATTTTGGTGTGCGGATGGGCAACATGCGACGGCAAAATGAACAGACTGGCAAAACCCCCGGTGCAGGCGATGAGAACGGCAGCGGTCCCGATGACGTTACGCGGATATTCCACCAGCAATCCGCCAGCGACGAGGCCAAGCAGCACGGCAAGATAGCTGCCGCCAGCCATGAATCCGTTTGCGGCCAGCAATTCTTTATTATGCAGATGGTCGGGCAAGATGCTGAATTTGATTGGACTGTAAAACGCGGTATGCGTACCGCTGACAAACAACAAACCCATCAGCAGAAAAATATTGTGATGCGCGAAACCATAATAAGCGCAGGACATGATGCCGACTTCGACCAACTTAGTGCATTTGACCAGCAGCGATTTTTCATATTTATCGGCGAGCGATCCGGCAACGGAAGAAAATAATATCAGCGGAATAACCAACAACGCCGAGCTGATCGTCACCAGAATTTCCGGCCGAGTGGGAAGGACAATACCCTGAGTTGCGGAATAGGCAATCAGTACCACCAGCCCGGAACGCAACATATTGTCGTTGAAAGCGCCTAAGAACGTAGCGACAAAAATCGGCCAGAATCGCCGCTTCAGAAACAGACTGTATTTAAGGCTTTGTAGCGGAGTGGTCAGGACTTCGAGTTCCATACCTAAATTACTTTCCGTTCTCTCTCTAACTCCGCCGGCAGATTGAATAACTCCGTCACGCGCGTGGCGCCTTCAAACCCCTGCACCATCAGCCGCCCCGAAGCCGCATCGGCGACAACGGCCACGCGCGTAAACGGATTGACCATCGGGCTTTGCAGCCAGTCGAAATTCCCCTGCTCCAGATCGTGACCGTGCAGACTGCAACTTTGCCGCCAGCGCCCCTGGCTGTCCTGCGCCCGCGGCCTCCAGCCTTTACCTACGGCAGCCAAGCGGCTATTGAAATGATTGCTGGCACTGGCCTGCTGGCTGGCACCCAAATCGGTGATTTCCACCTCGTGTTCAAGGCGTTCGATAATGCAACCATCGCCGGGACGCACACCGGAGAGAATAAAAATAGCCGGCATCGCCAGCGGCGTTTTAGCGAGGATTTCACGGGCAGCTTCATAACTCTCCGCCTGTTCGAACACCTGCCGCAACAAATGCGCCGGGGGTAAACCCAGCTCGTGCCGCACCTGCCTGCGGTTTTGCAACCAGTCGCCAAAATAGGTAAGATGATGCCCACGCATGGGGGCTTGGTTTAATGCGGCGGAAAACCGCCTCGGCGCCATGCCGGTATAAACACCTGACAACGCCGGCCAGGTAATGTTGTAAAACTCCCCTGCCCGCCCGCGCTGCAATACGACCATGACATGTCGCCCCAGTTCGGGAAACGGCCAGTCAAGCACGCGCAGCAGCGATACTGTTTCGTCGGTGGGGTAGGCGCCGCTGGTGCAACCCCATTCATAGCTGAGATTGAGCGCATAGATGCCCGGCACACCGAGAATTTCAGCAAATGTTTCAATTTCATAGAGATATGGGTCGCAGGTACGTTTAAGCCAGGCGTGTGATTTTTTGTCGGCAATCGGCAACGCCAGCGCGCTAGCCGCATAGGAGAGCTTGCCATAGGTCCGCCGTGCCGCCTTGACCAACGCCTGCGCCCGATCCGGGTAGGAACGCAGCAGGTCGATCGGCGATTTGCCGCGCAGATCAACAAAAGAGATGGGCGTTTTCAGCATGCCACCGGTTTCCTAGGGTTCACTATTCAATAAATTAGAGGATTGGATTTATTTATGAAAGCAGATAATATGCCACACCTGAGTTAAAAAACTTAAGCAATGTAAGTAATCATGGCTGAAAAAAATCGTAAACCTACCCGCGAACAGGCCGAAGACGCCGTTCGGACATTAATCCACTGGGCCGGCGACGACCCAATGCGCGAGGGATTGCGCGATACACCCAAACGCGTCGTCAAATCCTATGAGGAATTTTTCAAAGGTTACGGCGTCGATCCCAAGCCTGTACTCAAGCGCACTTTCAAGGATGTCGAAGGCTACGACGAGATGATCGTCCTGCGCGACATCGTATTTGATTCGCATTGCGAACATCATATGGTTCCGTTTACCGGCCGTGTTCATATCGCCTATATTCCCGGTTCGAGGATATTGGGGCTCAGCAAGTTGGCACGGCTGGTTGATATTTATGCCAAGCGGCTTCAGGTGCAGGAAAAGCTAACGGCGCAGATTGCCGGCACGCTAAATGAGGTTCTTAAGCCCCGCGGCGTGGCAGTGGTAGTGGAAGCGACGCACATGTGCATGACGACGCGCGGCGTGCATAAGCCCGGCGCGGTGATGCAGACCAGCCAACTGCTTGGCCTGTTCAGGAGCGACCCGCGCACGCGTCAGGAATTCTATAGCCTTCTCAAAGTTCCGTATGGGCAGCGCTGATACATTAGCAAAACAATCCATCGACCTGCTTGAAAAGCTGGTCGCCTTCGACAGCGTCAGCCGCAATTCCAACCTTCCCATCATCGCCTTCATCGAAGGTTATCTCGGCAAATATAAAGTACCGTGCAAACGCGTCCCCTCGCCCGACGGCAAAAAAAGTAATCTATTGGCACGCATCGGTCCGGAAGTAGCAGGCGGCATTATTCTCTCCGGCCATAGCGACGTTGTGCCGGTAGATGGGCAGGAATGGGGCAGCGACCCGTTTACGCTTACGAAGCGCGGCAATAAACTCTATGGCCGCGGAACATCCGACATGAAATCCTTCATCGCGGTATGTCTGGCCATGACACCGGAATTTTTAAAGCTCAAACTTAAAAAACCACTATGGCTGGCATTTTCTTATGACGAGGAAGTAGGCTGCCTCGGTGCGCCGCATTTGCTCAAATATATCGTAAAGAATATTCCCAAGCCCACCTTCGCCATCATCGGCGAGCCGACCTTGATGCAGGTGGTGACAGCGCATAAGGGAGTGATGTCATTCGAAACAACGGTGTATGGGTTGGAGGGACATTCGAGCCAACCGCAACTCGGCGTCAATGCCGTGCATGTCGCCTGCGATCTCGTGCATTTCCTGAGCACGATGGCTTCTGAGCTAAGTAAATCCGGTATGCATGATAAACGCTTCAAGCCGCGCTATTCGACGGTGCACGTCGGAACGATTCAGGGCGGCAGCGCCCGCAACATCATTCCACGCCAATGTTCATTCCAATGGGAAATCCGCCCCCTGCCCGGCGAAAATGTGGGCGCGTTGATAAAACGCTTCGATAAACATTGCCAATCGTTACGCAAAAAAATAAAAATTGTTTCTGCCAAAGCCGACATCGTCACGCGCCCGATGTCGCGCATGACCGGCGTCACGCTTCCCACAACGGCGCACGCCGCCTGCCAGACCGTAATGCGCGCGGCACAGACCAATCAGGATCACGCCGTATCGTTCGGTACCGAAGCCGGCATCTTCAATGAACATGGCGTGCCCGCCATTCTCTGTGGCCCCGGCAGTATCGAGCAGGCACACAAACCGAATGAATTTATCGAGATTACGCAAATAAAAAAATGCGTGGCGTTTATGTCACGACTGATGAATGAAGTGTCAGACAACCGATGACAGAAAAAATGCTTTATCTGTCATCTCTCACCTGATACCTGTCATCTCGTATGTACATCAAAACCACTCGCCACATAAAAATCACTGTTATCCCTACCTATCTTGCCGAACAATCAGACCCGATTGAGCGGCATTATGTCTGGGCCTATACCATCAAGCTGGAAAACATGGGCCAGGAAACTGTGCAATTGATCAATCGCTATTGGCATATTACCGATGCCACCGGCGCCGTGCAGGAAGTGCGTGGCCCGGGCGTCGTCGGCGAACAGCCGATGCTGAAACCCGGAAATACCTATCAATATACCAGCGGTGCAGCACTACGCACCTCTTCGGGAATCATGACCGGCCATTACGAAATGACCACTCAGGGAAGCGAACACTTTACCATTGATATTCCTACATTTTCTCTGGATAGTCCGGATCAGGTCAAGCGACCAAATTGACATGTTTTCTTAGTGACTTTGCCACTTAGAAAACTGTCATCCCGGCGAAGGCCGGGATCCAGTTGTGTCGCGTCTGCGACACAATAGATTCTATACCGCGCCCATGGCGCTTTACTGGATTCCCGCTTTCGCGGGAATGACAACCTATTTTTTACATGATTTTGTTCTCTAAACCTTGTAATATATAACTTAATATAAGGGTTTATATGGCTGATTTCGATATCAATGCACATTTGCGGCAATCCGGCTTCGGCATGGGCCAAGGGGGCGCTAACGATCAAAAGCCACCTGAGGATTTATCGGATTTTATCAATAAGCTTTTTGATCAATTCAGTAAATGGATCAGCAAAGGTACAGGCGTTAAACTCGACAGTCTTGTCAACACCGGCTTGGGCGCCCACGCTGATATCACAAAGGCCGGTATTCAGGTCAACAATAGTCCGCAATCCATCATACCTGATGCGAAAGGCGGCTTGTTGGCCAATATTGCATTCGGGGAAGTGTTTACCAAGGCCGGCGCTAGCCATGGTATCGGCGGAGCACCTACGGGCGAAGGAGGCGGCTCCGGCAGTAGCGGCAACCAGAGTTTCGATTCGTATGCCGCCAGTTCCGGCATGTCCGACATGTTCATCGCTGCCGGCGGAGGCAATCATTTTGCGGTCAGTAATGTTGATATGGGAGATATCGGCACCTTTCGTCCCTTATTCACACCTTCGGGCCAAGGACTGGATACGGACAGAGGCATAGGCTAAAATATCACATCTCGGCCATTTCGGTTTTTCCTCTTTGCACCTTATTTCAAAATAGGTTACATCATGTTGCAAGGGGTGCACCATGAAGATTGCCGTCATATGCGAACGTAAAAAAGGTGAGCTCAGGGTCGCGGCAACGCCGGATGCTGTCAAAAAATATGTGGCCAGCGGCGCTATCGTAGCCATTGAAGCCGGAGCAGGAACCAGCGCAGGCATTAGCGATAGTGAATATGAAGCGGCGGGAGCGGTCATGGCTCCGGATGCCTTTGCCTGCATCAATGAAGCAAACATCGTGCTCAAAGTCCAACCTCCGGAAAATAAAGAACTGATGCTGATTCCCGAAGGCGCGCTTCTGGTGGGCATGCTCGACCCTTACGGCCAGCGTGAGATGCTTGGCGCCTATAACCTCAAAAAACTCTCTGCCTTCGCGCTGGAATTACTGCCGCGCATTTCGCGCGCACAGGCGATGGATGTGTTGTCGTCACAAAGCAACCTCGCCGGGTATCGTGCCGTTATCGACGCCGTATCCGCTTCCGGTAAAGTCCTCCCTATGATGATGACCGCAGCAGGCACAGTGGCGCCAGCCAAGGTGCTGGTGCTTGGCGCGGGCGTAGCGGGATTACAAGCTATCGCTACAGCAAAACGTTTAGGCGCGGTTGTTTCCGCGTTCGACGTACGCCCCGCGGTCAAGGAACAGGTGGAAAGCCTGGGCGCAAAATTCATCGAGGTTCCCGCCGCAGAATCCGGCGAGACGCAAGGCGGATACGCCAAGGAAATGAGCGAGGATTATAAGCGCAAGCAGAGCCAGCTTATCCATGATACCATCAAAAAACAGGACATCGTGATTTCGACAGCGCTGATTCCCGGTAAGCCCGCGCCAGTGTTGATTACCGAAGAAATGGTCAAGGACATGCGGAGGGGCGCGGTCATCGCTGATCTTGCCGTAGCATCAGGCGGAAACTGCCCATTATCTGAAATGGACAAGGTAGTGATAAAACATGGCGTGATTCTTATCGGCTTTGGCAATGGGCCTAGCCGCGTCGCCGTTGACGCCAGCCAGCTTTATTCGCGCAACTTGTATAATTTCGTCTCAACACTCATCCTCGGCAAAGAAAAAAATATCGACGTGAAATGGGACGATGAGTTGGTAACCGGAACGCTGCTGACGCGCGGCGGCGCAACGATGCATAATAATTTTAAATAAAAAGGAATTCTTTAATGAAAAAATTTCTGAAAATTGTAGCTATTATCATAGTTATTATTGCTGCTGGCAGTATATATGTTAATTATAAAATGTCTTCGGTTGAAAAAGAATCTAGCGATATCGCTACTAATGCAGTAACTGCCATTTCAACTTCATGGAATCCTGAAGAATTGCAAACGCGTGCTCATCCTTCTCTTATTCAGGAAGCTCAAGAACCGGGGCAAAGATTTGAGGATGTTTTTAAAATTTATCAAAAATTGGGTAAGCTGAAAGACTCGCCAGAATGTCAATTTCAGAGGTTTCATTCTAATATAGATACAACTGGAAACTACACGCTGGCAGATTATCTCTGCAAGGCTGATTATGAAAATGGCACAGCCACCATTTCCATGCAATTACGACAAGAATCAAACCACACGACTTGGTTGATTTATGGCTTTCGGATTGATTCGCCTCTTTTTACAAAACTATTAGAAAAGTAATTATGCTTACCCCAGACACCCTCAATGAAAAAGCACAGAATTTAGCGCAACAGGCGCAGGAGCTGGCACAGAACATCAGCGCCATGCAACATGGCGGCGGTGTCGATCCGTTTATTTTCGGGCTAACGGTATTCGTGCTGGCCTGTTTCGTCGGCTATTATGTGGTGTGGCGCGTCACCCCGGCGTTACATACACCACTTATGAGCGTGACCAACGCCATCTCCGGCATCATCATCGTCGGCGCGATTATCGCCCTCGGCCCGGAATCGAACCCGGATAGCGGGGGATTTTCCCACCTCGCGGGATTCATCGCCGTCGCTATCGCTAGTATCAACATTTTCGGCGGGTTTATAGTGACGCAGAGGATGTTAAGTATGTTCCAGAAACGTCAACCACCAACCAAGGAGAAGTTGCATGGAAAATAATACTGGCTGCCCAATCAAGGGTTGCATCGGCAAATTACTGTGCACGGCTGTAGTCGTGTTCATAATCCTATTTATTATGGGCTATCTGATTCATCACGTATGGTTGATGCCGATTTATCAGGCTACTGCCTCGCTGTGGCGCCACATGGATCAGATGAAGGATATGATGCCGCTGATGCTGGGCTATTACGCCGCATTGTCGATAGTCATCGCCGCACTGTTCTGCAAAGTCAAAAAAGGCAAAATGGCCGTCATCGCTGCTGAAGGTTCTGAGGCCGAATGTAAAATCGCCGGTAAAAACTGTCCGATTAAATTCGGCATCTGCTTCGGCGCTATAATCGGCTTATTTATGGGCGTGTTGCACGCCGGCAGTTATATCTGGACGCCAATTCCCAGTGAACTGGCCATTAAATGGTTCATCGGCGATCTGGTTCAGGGCATCGTTATCGGCGTCGTGCTGGCGTTACTTTGTCACTGCAAAAACAAGAAATGTGCTGCAAAATAAATGACTGATTCGTTCTACCTTCTCTACCTCATATCCTCAGTGCTGTTTATACTGGCGCTGAAGGGGCTGTCATCGCCGGAAACGGCGCGTCGCGGCAATCTCTACGGCATGGCCGGTATGGTCATCGCCGTAGGGACGACGCTGGCGCTGCCGCAGATTACCAATTACCCACTGATATTATTCGCCGTCATGATCGGCGGCATCATCGGCGCCGGCATAGCCCGCAAAATCCAGATGACGGCAATGCCGCAGCTGGTGGCCGCGTTTCATTCGCTGGTGGGCATGGCAGCGGTGTTGATTGCGGCAAGCGCGCTGTGGTCGCCGGAGAGCTACGGCATCGGCAGCAGCGGCAACATTCCGTTCGGCCGCCTCTTTGAGATGAGCCTGGGCACAGTCATCGGCGCGATTACGTTTTCCGGATCGGTGATCGCGTTCGCCAAGTTACAGGGCATCATGTCGGGAAAACCCCTGCGCTTTTCTGGCCAACATAAATTCAATATCATCGTCGCTGCAGCTATCCTGCTCTTACTAATTATCTTCTGCTCCAGCGAATCAAAATTCATTTTCACATTGATGACGCTGCTGGCATTCGGCATCGGTTTTCTGTTGATTGTTCCCATCGGCGGCGCCGACATGCCCGTTGTCATCTCCATGCTCAATTCCTATTCAGGATGGGCTGCGTCGGGCATCGGCTTTACGCTCGGAAACCCACTGCTCATCATCACCGGGGCATTGGTCGGCTCCTCTGGCGCGATTCTCTCCTACATCATGTGCAAAGCCATGAACCGCTCTATCTTCAATGTTATTTTCGGAGGGTTTGGCAGTGAGAGTGCCGCTATCGTTGCTACCGGCACAAACGAGAAACCGGTAAAAGCTGGCAGCGCGGAAGATGCCGCCTTCTTACTTAAAAATGCTTCCTCGGTCATCATCGTGCCCGGTTACGGCATGGCGGTAGCACAGGCACAACATGCCGTGCGTGAAATGGCGCAGGAGTTAGAAAAGGAAGGCATCAATGTCAAATTCGCCATTCACCCCGTTGCCGGGCGCATGCCGGGACACATGAACGTGTTGCTCGCGGAAGCCAACGTACCGTATGATAGCGTGTTCGAGCTTGAGCAGATCAATAATGATTTTGCCACTACTGACGTCGCCTATGTCATTGGCGCCAACGACGTCACCAATCCGGCGGCTAAAAAACAATCCGCAAAGTCCGATTTTCGGCATGCCTATCCTCGACGTCGGTGCCGCCAAAACTGTCATTTTCGTCAAGCGCAGCATGGCCGCCGGTTATGCCGGTATCGAAAATGAATTATTTTATCAGGACAACACCATGATGCTGTTCGGCGATGCCAAAAAAGTGACGGAAGAATTGGTAAAGGCGCTGAAGCAATAGATCTATGCCCAAGCCACTATCTCTATTGTCGGCCATACTCATATTCCTATATGCGGCCATCATTGTTATCGGCCTGTTCATGCCGCTGCAAACTGATGAGATTATCTGGAGTGTATCCAACCACCGTGCGATAGTCGATCATTATGAATTGATTACCTTGCTACCGCAATGTCAAGCGGCTACTAGCTTTGCCAAAACGCTTCCACTATTATGGTACCCGCATGCTTGGGTCAATCATCTGCTGTTCATGCAGATAGAAAATCCCCTGTGGATAAGAATCATTGGGATTATCCGTTGCATATTTTTCCTGACGGTAATTTGGTTTATTATCACACCTATAGCTTCCAAACTGCAATACAACCCGCGTATAATATTCGTATTATTTTTAGCTGCTCTGGGGCTAGACGAATTACCGTTGTTGCTGCAAGTCACGAGGCCGGAACAAACTATCTTGCTATCCATTTCCATCGCTATAGCTCTGACGCTTCATGCAGACACGCTGATACGTTACAAATGGAGCAAATACAGTGCAATGGCTGTATTTTTGTGTGTTGTATTGCTTCTATATCCGGCACATCCAAAAGCCATCGCCACTTTACCAATTATGATAGTGTGTACCGCGGTCTTATTTTACCGCTTGACACAAAATAGGCTAATTACCGCAGCGATCATGCTGGCTATTGGGTGCTTTGCCGCGATGTCGGTATCTCTCTGGATAGCACGCTATGACTGCCCACATTCTACCCTCTCTGCTAAGCTGATTGCAAAGCATAGTCTCCCACTAAACATGTTGTGGGCGGACCCATGGGCATTTTTTGCCATATGTATCGAGAGCTTCCGCAACGCGCTGCTATACGATTTTGACATCCATTCATATATTATTGAAAAAATGGATTGGATTCCTGCTACACTGTCGCCATTCCCCGGATGGTTCATTCAAATCAATAACTGTGCTAACTTCATTGCGTGGGAAATAAAGTTTTCAATCTTGGCTATTGGCATGTGGAACGCGCGGCTCATTTTATGCCGACGCGCAATATCAGCCAATTTACCAAGTGTGCTGGGCACTATGACGCTCATGACCATTGTCGGGTTCATGTTGATTTCAGGCCCAGTACGCATGTTTTATTTGGTGGCATTACAAGCGCCCCTACTGTTACTGGCCGCATTGCTTAATATGCCGGAATATAGACACTTCATAAAACCGCATCGCTTGTGGGTTAGGGGTGGTTATCTGCTCATGCTGTTTGCCGTCGCCAACATGTCATGGCTGAGTTACCGTTATTATCCCTTCATAACTACACCTGCCACCAGAGATCTGGCATTGTCCAATCATAGACCTATTTTACTTTCGGCATTTGGTTACGATACCCGAAAAACTTTTATTATGGATGCTTATGTTCAATGCGGATTGCCTCCCTTATCGGAAGCAACTCATCTGGTACTGGATGATTATACTTACCCGGTGCTCAAACATACCCAGCAACCATTTTCATTTTACTATATCACCAATATATTTTCTCACGGCAGTAAAATATATGACAATAAGCAACTAGCAACGCTGCTTAAGGAATATAATTCCAGCGGCATTATCATGGATTGCAGGGAGGTACCGGTTTCGCTGCAGCCTTTTCTGTCAGAATATGATGGATATTGCTGTGCCATCGGTGCCAAGCTTAAGTAGTAGTCTCCATATAAAAAATATCGCTATCTATATCTTCACACACTACCTCATCTTTCACCTTACCCATGACCGATAGCAATGAGTAACGGTAAGGAAAAAAATTCAAATGCAGATCAAATGTGTATCTATAAGGTCTTTGTTTGGGCACGATGATAATCAGCTTTTTGCCAACGCGGCGTAGTTCCTTTATGGTCAGATGCAAGTTGCGTACATGTTCCAGCGTATGGGTACAAATAACCGTATCGAACGTCTTATCAGCAAACGGTAGCATTTCGACATTATGTTCATAAAACTGCACGCTAGGAAATTTTTCCTTGAGACGGTGTGGAATAACAATGTCTACCGCCGACACCTCATAATCCCGACTTAGCATCCCCGCCAGAAAACCGCGTCCGCAGCCCACATCCAGTATTTTTGGACCGGTGGCATGCATAATGATTTTATCAATAGATGCCTTGTTCAGATCTGTTTCGCGTTCTACCGCCGTATCACTTACCATACGATAAAACCCTCGAAATTCTTCTTCCGTCATCGCAAAAGCGGTCTCTTTGAAATCAAGATAAGCCTTATAACGATGCTTAAAGAGCAGCCATAAAGGGAAAGACATGATCATGCGGCAATCACGCACAAAGGGCGGCACCCACTGATCGAGCACATAATGAATTTTCAACGAAACATCGCGATTAAGCTTGTTAAACATATGCACCCATTTACTTGCCATTATAATGACGGTTTTATTATATAGTAATATAGTATTTTTATCCTTAATTTTCTAAAATTATGACATAAGCATCAATTTCGGATACAACACCAGCAAAGTAACCGCTAGGCCGAAAGAAACGGTCATAATCGGTAGTTTTGGCGCGCGCACAATTTTACGTATCAGCCAGTCAGCACCATAAAACAAAGCGAACAACGCAAGGAATGTCGGAATACCATGCCCGCCGACACAGATGCCGCCTACCGCCAGCAATTCTACAGGTTTCGGCAAATTGTAAATATGTCCGACCGGTTTGATCTGCTTACGCCACAGCACAGCTCCTACTATCAATCCCAATAATCCGCCGTTGAAGAAATTAAAGAGGGTAGCGTCCTGCAGCACGCGGTTCAGCATCCCGAACACGACGACACACAGTATGATTTTCTCCATGATGATGCCTTCATTGACCTCAATGGCGGCCAACGTGATAAGGAACACACCAATGAGCGTCACCAGTAAAAACTGCCCGGCGAAATTATAATGTAGGAAAGCCAGCACGAACAGCAAGCCGACCAGCAGTTCAGTCCAGGTATGTGATGTCGGGTAAGGTGTTCCGCAATAGCGGCAACGATGATGTAACATCAACGCGCCGATGACGGGTAACAAATCCATTTCCGACAACGGATGCGAACATATGCCGCAATAAGGCGTGTGTGCGAGAATGGATTTTTCATGCGGTAGGCGATGCACCAGCGAACAGGCGAAATTCCCCGCCATAAATCCGAACAACAGCGCCACCAATACTCCGCCTGCCGTTGCACCGAACAGCAACCCCACCGACAACGCCAGCAATAGTCCGGTGCAGAAGTAACGGGTTAGCATTATCAGTTCTCTATCTTTGCATTCGGATTTAATATCTTATCGAGGTAACGCCCTTGGAACAGCGAGATACCAAGCGCCTGTCCGTATTGAATGGCGTTTTTATTATCACAGCGGCATAGGATAATACGATTGGTGCCGGTGGCCTGCACGGCGGCAATCATATCGCGATTTTCTATGGTACCAAGATCGCTCTGTCGGTCAGCGTTCCATTGCACCTTGACCAGATCAACCCCCAATTTTTCACGGTTGATGCTGGTGAAGCTTTCGGTACTTAAACCATCGAGGCATACACGATAGCCCAGCTTCTGCACTTCTTTCCGCGCCGTAACAAACGCCGCCATATCGGCAAATACGTCAACAATCGGTATTTCGATAACGACCGCGATTTTCGCCGCCGGTTTAATGGCAGCATCAAATTCAGCAAAGGCCGGCGAAAGCAGTGTCCGCACATTGAGGTTGAGGCTGACCGGGTTACCGAGATAGCGCGACGGATTATGACGCAAAAGCGCAATCATGCGCTGGTCGAGGATATAGGTCATGTATTTGAACAGCCAGCGATCGCTCAGGAAATCGACTTCCGAATGCAGCATCTGACGCAGATGGGCGATGTTGATATATAATTCGTCGAATACGCGGCGCGGAGGTACGTTCGCTTTTATCGCACATACCGCCTGCCGTCGGATGACGCGGTTTAAATCCGCATGATCGAGATCGCGCTCGACGATCGCCAATACAGACAGGCTCAGTTCTTTCTTTTTTGGCGGCGTCGCCGGCGGCGGTTTCGGCTTCTCCTCCGGCACCATGACTTCAGGAGGCGGTGGTGGTGGCAATTCCTCTTCTAGTTCTATGACAGGCAGTTGCTGACGCGTAGAAACCATCAGGAGCGAACAGCGGTCGAGGAATGTGCTCCAATCCTGATTGAGATGATAAATAGTGCAGAACTCCGGGTTTTCCTGGCCGGTATCGGTATAGGCCAGAGGATCATCCATATACAGGTAGCGCAATTGAAAAATAAGTTTGCTGCGCAATGGCGCGTCCAGCCCGTAACACAATACGATAATACTGGAATCAGCCATCACGAAAATATAGCCGTTGAAGCTACGGAGAAGATCATGAATGAGATTGATGGCGATTTTGACCTGATATTCGCTTTTGTATTGTTCCAGCAGATTGGATAAATGGAAATGAATTGCCTGCCAGCCATCCGTCTGGTCGCGGATATCTTCCATCGTATGCATCAATTTTGCTTCGGCGGATTTAGTGAAGAGCTGAAGAACCATGACTGCTTTTACCTCATGACTTCCTTTTACCTGCTTATGATCCGTTTGGCTACATAGGCTTCAAGCGAAGACGTATCGGTCTTAAGCGTGGGAGTATTGATGGAACCGGAGAGTTGTACCGTCATCGTCGGAACTGTTTCTGACGTCATGACGGGAAACTGAAAGAGCGTCGACAGATCCATCGTCCACGGTACCAATCGCACTTCGCCGGTAAGATCGCCGATAATAGACCCGGATTTCAGGGTAATGCCTGGGCTTTTCATGACGCCGTTTTTTACATTGATATTGCCGTCCACGGTAAATTCAGTTGTGCCGCTTACCAATGCTTGATTGACGTTAGTGAATACATCTGCCGCTGTGCGCGATACGGCAACGGCATCAGTAACGCCCTGCAGGTTCACCCCCCCAACCTTGACACCGCGACCGGCCAGCACCAGTTTGATGTCCGACTGGGAAACCCACGACAACAGGTTGACGCCCGAGGTGGTCACCGTCCCGCTGATACTGCTCTTGCCGCTGATATTATCACGGCTGACCAGATCTTTTAGCATGTCATGCAATTCGATATCATAGAGCATGAAACTGACCGACACGCCCGGTACCTCACCACCATACATCGATCCCAGAACGCTGCATCGCCCCTGCCAGTAATCGAAAGTAAAATTACTAAAAGTCAATAACTTATTATCTAACTTGGCCTGCAGTTTCAATCGATTAACGATGGTTTTGCCATACGTCAATTTGCCGATGCTGAAATCAAACGATCCGCTATAGCCGTCCATCCAGCTCGTATCGATCAATGTTTTCGGCCATATTTTATTATCCTCGCCGGGAGCGCTATCCTTAGGCAATTCCGATGACGCAGCGACAGGCGATGCGATCGCTGGAGCAAAATATCCCATATCAACGTCGTTGGCATTAAAGATCAGCCGCACCAACGGCTGCTGGCCTTTGACATTGAGGCTGAAACTGCCGTCCATGACTTCGTCGGGATAATTGAGATGCGCGTCATACAGGCCGAATTCGCCTTCCCTGGCAAAAATAATGAACGAGGCACCATTGCCTTTGCGTTCCATGAAAGTGAAGCCGTCGACATTGACTTTGAAGTTGATGGAAGTCTGCAACTTATTAAGCCAGTTAAAATTGACTCCTTTGTCGAACTTCAGGAAAAAATCATTGGAAGCGGCTTCCTTATGTTTCGTGCGCCAGACATCACGGAAATAATCAAAATTGATGTTCTTCAGCTTGACATCCGCTTCCAGACGCGGCCGAGCATCAAAATACGCCACCAGACCGCCGTTCAGTGCGAGATCGTTGAGCTTGGCATCGGCCTCTGACAACCGCACCTGATCGGCCGATACGAAAATATTAGAGTGGACAGAAAAGCTGCCAAACCCAATTTCAGGAAGATCAGCAGCCGATTCATCAAGCACAGTCAGCGCCTGACGCAGAGATTTTCCTGATGTCTCCATGCTGCCTTCGAAGCGCATCCCGCTGGTTGCCCCTTGCGAAATAACACCGAACAGCGTCAATGATGATTCTCCCGGCAATTTAATATCGAGCCGATTGATAGTCACCGCCGCATCGGCCAGCGACGCCGACAATTCCACACTCTTCCACGCTTGCGCACCCACAGTCAGCTGGTCGGCGGTCATGGTAAGCGCCGCCTGCACATCTTTCGGCAGAGGATTTTCGGGTTGCACGTCGCCACCGCTATACGCAGGAGCGGCAGCCTTATTTCCAAACATAGCAATAAGAAGCGTCTGCCAAGAATCATATTCAAGTGTCTTGAATCCCATCTGACAGATTACAAAAGGCTGCCAACCTTTCCAGGTCAGAGAGGCTTTTCCCGTGCCTATTGAATTCAAACCTTGCAGCTGCAAGTTATTCATCTCGATAGACAGACCGTCTTGCGACCAATCACCGCTAAGGTTAAGCAGCAAGATCGACTTTTTTTCTTCTTCCTGCTGGGTGAACTGGTTGGTTATCCTCGCCAACGGCCGCTCAGCATCAGCGGATGCCGCGTCGGTCCAGGCCAAAACATTCTGCACCGCCAGATCAAACTTTCCATCGATTTTCAGATTATCCGACGACATATCTAACTTACCCTGCCAGTGCAGCACATTATGGGCGTCTGTGCGCAGCTCAGCGGTAAACGGCATAGGAGCGCCGGCGGCAAAAAGATCGCTGACACCGAAAGAAAAGGCGAAATCTCGCCCGTACATAGTGAATGATCCCTTAGCTCCCAGATTACTGCCGGGCGTAATGAGCGCGCGCAAGTTTTCCGCCGTCATGCCTTTGCCAGTACGGTTATCGTGGTAGACGACGGTACCGTCGATGATATTGAGTGAGGGCGGCTCAGCGTTATTTACGCTGGCCAGCGCTTTAATCAGGCTGGCATTGAGCCAATCCCAGTGGATAAGATTGTCCTGGGTACGCTCCACTTCGAGCACCGGTCGTTGCAATGTAATATGCGAAACGCGTGGACGATCGGAAAAGACCGCTCCCAGCGGCACATCCAGCTGCACCATTTCAATGGCAATCGAAGGAATGGGGGTTTTGCTATCAGTGTCACGTAATTCGATATTGGGAATATAGATGGTCGGCGTCGGCAGGAGGGAAATACTGACCTTGCCTTTGATGGTAACGTTCCTGCCGGTTTTTTCCTTGATGATCTGGGTAAACTCGTCGCGGTAATTATGAGTGTCGATGAATCCCTGCGCGATCTCGATGATCCCGAGCACAAAAAGCACCGCCATCACAATGCCGACGGCGATTCTGGAGTTGGCGAGGAGGTTGTCCCTTAGCTTTTGAAACATGGCGGGCAAAGTTTAGGCATAAAAACGATAATTTTTCACTAATTTTAGTATCTTATCATAAAGATGCCCTGCTCACCAAATAAGTTTGCGGACAACCCTTTATTATGGAAGGAAGTCGGGACACCTTGATGGGTGACATACAACCGCTTTTCAACGGTCAGGCCCAGTTGCTCACATAGATTGATGAAGTCGGTGATGGTGCAGAAATGGATGTTGGGCGTGTCGTACCATTGGTAACTCAGGGTTTTTGTCACTGGCATACGGCCGACGAGGGTCAGGTACAGGCGGTTTTTCCAATGGCCGAAATTGGGCACCGAAACGATGGCATGCCGGGCGATGCGCACCAGTTGCTGCAGTACCATTTTGGGATCGCGCAAGGTTTGCAGCGTCTGGCCGAGGACCGCATAATCATAGGCCTGATCGGGATAATATTGCAGGTCGGCATCGGCATCGCCCTGAATCACCGACAACCCGCGCGCAATGCAGCGGTTTACGCCGCTTTGCGAAAGCTCGATGCCGCGCCCGTTGACGTGTTTTTCTTTCTGTAACCACGCCAATAAATCCCCCTCCCCGCAGCCGACATCGAGCAGCGACGCATTTGGCGGCACCATATCGGCGATGGCTTGGAGATCGGGGCGGAGCGTCATCTTATGCTTCCGGGCGGTATTCTTGGTATTTATAGGGTTTGATTTTAGCGACTTGCTTTTGAATGGCACGTCTTGCTTCCATGGTTTCATAAGCGATCTGCAGACGCAAGAAGGCGCCTTCCGATAAGCCGAAATATTTGCACAGGCGCAAATCAGTATCCGCCGTGATGCGGCGCGTGCCGTTCACGATGGCATTGATGCGGTTGGGAGGCACACTGATAGCCTTCGCCAACGCATTCTGGCTTAAACCTAATTCATCGAGAAATTCATTTTTGAGCATTTCACCGGCATGCGGATTATGCAAAAGTTTTTTAGTCATGATCAACTCCCTTTTCGCAACGTCGTCGTCGAAACATCGTCTTTCTCGCGCTCGCGCAGCGATACCTGCACGCAAGGGGTGACGATCCGCCCGGTCCATGCGTTGCCGTCCAAAACTTTGTACTCCGGTTGCTCGACACTGAGAGACTCGTCACGGTTCTCGTAAACAATGCAGACCTTATAAGGACCGGGCTTCAGCTTGTCGTAGTACCGCGCCGAAGACCCGGATGCGTGCCACGACCTGAACCACAGGGTGCGATCCTCCAGCGTGGGCCAGAAGAGGTCGGCCCGGATCGAGAGCGTAACGCTCTTTCCGGGCATGACCAAGGGGAAATCAGCCTCTATGGGCCGGCGATGAGCCTCCGTGGCCAGTGGTCCTTCCCACTGGTGTGCTTCTTTGCCGTCCGACATCAGAATATCCACCAGGAGGGTATCGTAGCCATTGAAACGGAAGGATTTGTCGGACTTGTTGGTGATCTTCAAGCCCAACGTGATCGAGGAATTGAAGCCGGGTTTGTTCTCCGGTATCGACCAAACCCGCTCCGGCAGGTTGATCTCAAAAGTCAGGCCGTCCTTCTTCACTGCAAGGTCTTCGTTATTTGCCACTAACTCCACACTGGACGAGGGGTGCTTAGCGGCCCACCCGGCGCGAACGAGACCGAAAGCTGCCACAACGAGCCACAGAAAAAACACAGATTTCTTCATTTCAAAATCCTTTGAAATACTTTCTTAAGCCTCCATTATAGAATTGTACGTATGACGTAACAAGTATTATTTAATTATACCATACAACTCCGCCGAGCCGTCAATAAACCCGCGGATCGTTGCGTCGAATTCGGGCACTTCGAGCAGGAACGAATCATGCCCCTTGTCTGATTCAATTTCGGTGAAGCTGACATTAGCGGCGACGGCGTTTAAAGCGCGAACGAGATTGCGGCTTTCGACCGAGGAATAAAGCCAGTCGCTTGAGAACGAGACGACGCAGAAGCGCACTTTCGTTCCCTTGAATACATCGGTAAGTTTTTTACGCCCGCCTTCGGTCAGGTCGAAATAGCTGGCAGCGCGCGTCAAGTATAAATACGAATTGGCGTCGAAGCGCTCGACGAAGCTTATGCCCTGATGACGCAAATAGCTCTCAACACGAAAATCGGCATCGAAGCCGTAAGTATAGTGCTCGCGGTCCTGCAGATGACGGCCGAACTTTTGTTGCAGCATGGCTTCCGAAAGATAGGTCACATGCGCCGCCATGCGCGCTACCGACAAGCCCTTCGCCGGATATTTTTTCTGCGCGATATAATCGCCGTCGCACCAGTCGGGATCGGCCATAATGGCCTGGCGTCCGATTTCGTGGAAGGCGATATTCTGCGCCGACTGACGCGTCGCCGAAGCGATGGGAACGGAGGCGAAAATGCGGTCGGGAAACCGCGTCACCCATTCCAGCGCCTGCATCCCGCCCATCGACCCGCCGATGACGCAGAACAGTTTTTCGATGCCGAAATGGTCGAGCAACAGCGCCTGCGCGCGCACCATGTCACCGATGGTGATGAAAGGCAGGCTTAAGCCGTATGGCTGGTTGGTCGTTGGGCTTATTTCCTTCGGCCCGAATGAGCCCATGCAGCCGCCGATGATATTGGAGCAGATGATGAAAAAGCGGTCGGTATCGAGCGGTTTTCCGGGGCCGACCATGCGGTCCCACCAGCCCGGCTTGCCGGTCACCGGATGCGTGCCGCAGACATACTGGTCGCCCGATAGCGCATGACAGACGAGAATGGCGTTGCTGCGTTTGGCGTTTAAAGTTCCGTAGGTCTGGAACGCCAGCGGAAAATTGCTGATGCTGACGCCGCATTCAAGCACGAGCGGCTCATCACGAGCCAGCGTAACGATTTCGCCGATCTCGACTTCCCTATAACCAGCGCCGAAGAAGGATTTTACCATAGACTTTCAATGATATGGTAACAGCAGGGCACGGTCAAGGGAGGGCTGTAAATGGTGCTGCTTAGAGGACTCGAACCTCCGACCCCCGCATTACGAATGCGGTGCTCTACCAACTGAGCTAAAGCAGCATATCAGGATGGCGGATGCACTGCTTACCCGGAATGGGTCATTTTATCAAGCAAAAGCAATCACAAAATCATCCCTCTGTTTTTACCCTTGACATGCAACTAAATGGTTGCATATAATGCCCGCATGGTCACCGACGAAGATAAAGTGTTTAAAGCTCTCGCTGATGCCAGCCGCAGGCAGTTGCTCGACCGACTGCGCAAGAAAAATGGGCTGACGCTAAGCGAGTTATGCGAAAAACACACTATGAGTCGGCAGGCGGTGACCAAACATCTTGGATTGCTGGAGGCGGCGAATCTCGTCGCAACAGTAAAACGAGGCCGCGAAAAGCTGCATTACCTGAACCCCGTTCCGATCAACGAGATTTATATGCGTTGGATCGGCCGGTTCGAGCAGGAACGGCTTTCCGCGTTGCATAACCTCAAACAAGCTTTAAAGGAGAATGACCATGAGTAACCCCGATTTCGTCTACACCACATACATCAACAGCACACCCGAAAAAGTATGGCAGGCTATCACTAACCCAGAATTCGCGCGCCAGTACTGGGGTGGACATGTAAATGTGTCCGATTGGAAAAAAGGCTCGAAATGGCAACATGAAGATACAAAAAATAATAACTCGGTGCGCGTAGCGGGCAAAGTTGTCGAAAGCGTGCCGCCCAAGCGTCTCGTGCTGACCTGGGCCGATCCCGCCGCTGCGACAGACGATTCCCGTCTGACGCTTGAGATCGAACCAGTCGAAGGCATGGTTCGCCTCAACGTGATACATGGCGACTTTAAGCCGGGTTCGGTCATGGCGGGCAAAGTATCTATGGGCTGGCCACTCGTGCTTTCGAGTTTGAAGTCCTATCTTGAAACCGGCAGAGCATTCGATATTTTTGCTATCAAAAAATGTAATGCCGCATAAGCATTATCCGGCGCGGAGTATGCTTGCTCCGCGCCGGAATTATGGTAAAGTCGCTCCTTCAAAGGAGCAAGGGGCATGCGCTGGCTGGATATACAGGAAATCGCCATACAACTGGAAGAAATGCATCCCGAGGCGGATAATGTCAATTTGCGCTTTACCGATTTGCGCGGCTGGGTGACGGCGCTGCCGGAATTCAGCGACGACCCGAACGGTTGCAACGAAAAAATCCTCGAAGCCATACAGATGGCATGGATCGATGAGCGCAGTTAAGGCCTCCTCCGGCGACATCTCCTCAACGCACAGGCTGGCGGCAACGCTGGCGCGGCAATGCCGGCGCGGCGACTGCATCCTCCTGCGCGGCGACCTCGGTGCCGGAAAAACCACCTTCGCCCGCGGCTTCATTCAGGCGCTGAATCCGGCGCATGACGAAGTGGTAAGTCCAACTTTTACGCTAGTGCAAACCTACCCAACGCAGGACGGTAATACCATCTGGCATTTCGACCTGTACCGACTTAAAAATAGCGCCGAAGCCGTGGAAATCGGGCTGGACGAAGCTCTGCGCCATGGCATTACCCTCATCGAATGGCCGGAGATAATACAAAGCCAATTGCCTGAAGATGCGCTCGACGTTACTATCGAAATGGGCAGCCAGCCAGATCAGCGGCGGTTTATCTTTACCGGGCCTTCGGCATGGCAGGCGCGCCTTGATAAGTTGAAAGAGAATATATGACCAGTTCCGAACGCTCAGATCGCATCAGGGAATTTCTCGCCCGTCATCAGTATCACGATGCGGAGCTGCATCCGCTGCCGGGCGATGCGTCGTTCCGTCGTTATATCCGCATCCGCAAAGGCGGCCAAAGCTTCATGCTGATGGATGCACCGCCGGAGAAGGAAAATGTCCGCCCCTATCTCGCCATTGCCGAATATTTATTCAAATCGGGTTATAGCGCGCCGGAAATATTGGCGCATGATGTTCCCGCCGGATTGCTGCTACTCGAAGATTTAGGTGATGATATATTCACCTCGCTGCTGAAAACGCAAAGCGGTATGGAACAGGAATTATATGCCGCCGCCATCGACGTATTGGCCGGATGGCATAATACCGAGCGCAATTCCGCATTTATTTTACCCGAATATGACGAAGAGTTGTTGATGAAGGAAGCCTGCCTGTTTGCCGACTGGTACCTGCCGCAGGTGCTGGGCAAGCAGAAAGCGGCAGCGCTCCGCCCGGAATATGTGGCGCTGTGGCAAAACATCTTCGCGCAGGCGGCGCTGGCTACCGACAAATGGGTGCACCGCGATTACCATGCCGATAATTTGATATGGCTGCCGAAACGTCCGGGCATCCAGCGCGTCGGGCTCCTCGATTTTCAGGATGGTGTATATGGCGATGCGGCGTATGACGTCGTGTCATTGCTGGAGGATGCAAGACGCGATGTTTCGACGCCGCTGGCTAACGCCATGCTCGAGCGCTATATGGCCGCCAGCGGGACAGACCGGGCACAGTTCATGACGGCTTATGCCGTGCTCGGCGCACAGCGCAACAGCAAAATCATCGGTATTTTCTGCAGGCTGGCCGCGCGCGACAACAAGTTCAATTATCTTTCGTACCTGCCGAGAGTATGGCGACATTTCGAGCACGACCTTACCCATCCCATATTGGCACCGCTTAAGGCATGGATTGAAAAGCATGTGCCGGCGGACAGTCGCGGCGTCATCGCCATTCAGCATACGTCACAAGATTTGGCGCTGACGGCATGACGCAAACCATGCCCAAAGCGATGGTGCTGGCGGCGGGCCTTGGCAAGCGCATGCGACCGCTGACCGAGCATCTGCCCAAACCGCTGGTAAAAGTAGCTGGCGTCACTTTGATCGATAGAACGTTGGATTGGCTTGCTGCTTCCGGCGTTGAGGAAGCGGTGGTCAACAGCCACTACCTTGCTCCATTGCTCGAGGCGCATCTGGCGAAACGCAAGACGCCAAAAATCCATGTGTCATATGAAGCCATTGTCCTTGAAACCGGCGGCGGCGTGAAGCAAGCATTACCGCTTCTCGGCGATAAACCATTTTTTGTCGTCAACAGCGATACCATTTGTATCGATGGAAAAATTCCAGCGCTGCACTGGCTCATGCAGGCATGGGACGATACGGTGGATGCACTGCTGCTGGTGCATAAAACAGCCGATGCAATCGGCTTCGCCGGCCCGGGCGATTTTTTTATGGAGAAAGACGGCAGCTTGCGCCGCCGACTTGAAGCACCATCGGCACCGTTTGTGTTCACCGGCGTTCAGATGCTGCACCCTCGCCTGTTCCGCCACGCGCCGGACGGCGTATTTTCGCTCAATGTATTATACAATCACGATATGCGAAAAGACGGAACGCTCACGCGTGTACGCGGACTCTTACATGATGGAGATTGGCTGCACGTCGGCACGCCGCAGGAACTGCAGCAGGTCGAAAGCTGGTTAGCCGACTAACTGCAATAATGCCGGATTGAGGTTGTTGGTTTGCGCGGCCACAGCGATGGCGGCGTTGTACTGCACATCCGCCAGTGATGTCTGCGTCGAAGCGGAAGCGATATCAGTATCACTGATCGAAGATTGTGCTGCCTGCTGGTTAGTAATAGCGGAATCAACATTTGCCAGCGCATAATTCAACGTTTGCTGGAACGCGCCGATGTTAGACTGCGTACCCGTGACCTCGTTTTGCGCATTGCCAAGCGCGGCAAGTGCCTGGCTAGCACCCTCCGCAGATGAAATATCCAATGCACCACCGAACAGGCTGTTCGCTGACTGATTGGCAATCGAAAGTATATTGTCGCTGCCGCTGCTCTTGCCGAGCATACTGTCGAGCGACAGGGCATTCGCCCCGCTTAAGCTTCCATCCAATGTGTTCTGACCGTTGAAAGACGTCGTCCCGGCTATGGTGGTAAGCTGGCTGGAAAGCTGCTGGAAGGTCTGGTTGAGTTGCCGGCGATTATTGGCGTTCAATACAGGCGACTGCGCCTGTGACGCCAACGATTGCAACTGGCCGATAATACTTTGGATCTGTTCGATGCCACCCTCGGCGACCTGCGTCAGACTCAAACCTTGCGTCAAGTTATCCGCAACCGTTTTGAGCGCGGAAGTCTGCGATTGCAATTGCGCGGCGATAGACACCGCAGCCACATTATCCGACGATTGATTATTGCTTACGATGCTAGCCAGCGCCGCCTGCAGCTTGTCGCTAGCATTCGTAACGCCCGTTTGCGGGAGCGTACCGCCAATTCCATTTAATGAGGTAACGTCCATATATCCTCCTGACAATCACCGGCCACGTAGCCGATTGCCCTTACTGGGCGCATCACAGTATTTCGCGATGTTAGGATACAGTATATTCCTTACTAAACCGTTAATCAACAGTCATCATCACAGGTCTAATAAATTCTTTGAAAAATCAATAGCTTCAAAAATTTTCAAGTCGTCAATTTCTTCACCAATACCGATAAAATGGATAGGAATTTGGCATTGCTTGGCCAGCGCAATCACAATGCCACCCTTGGCTGTACCGTCTAGCTTGGTGATAATAAGTCCACTGACTTGCGCCGTGTCACCAAATGTCTGAACCTGGCTTAACGCATTTTGACCAGTCGTCGCGTCGAGCGCCTGAATGACATGATGCGGTGCCGACGCATCGATTTTTTTTATCACCTTGATGATTTTCTGAAGTTCAGCCATCAGGTTTGCTTTGTTCTGCAAACGTCCGGCCGTATCGATGAGCAGTACGTCAACGTTCTCTGCTTTCGCCTGTTCATAGGCGCGGAAAGCTACGGCAGCCGAATCAGAATTGGATTCGCCGGTGATGACCGGAATGTGCGAGCGCTTGCCCCACACCTGCAACTGCTCAACTGCCGCAGCGCGAAACGTATCCGCCCCCGCCAGCATAACCTTCATCCCCTGCCCTTTGAACTGTGCCGCCAGCTTGCCGATGGTTGTCGTCTTGCCGTTACCATTGACGCCGACCATGAGGATGACCGAGGGTTTATGCGCCGCGTCGAGTACCAATGGTCTCGCCATCGGCGTGAGGATTTTCGTAATTTCATCTGCTAAAAATTGTCTTACTTCCTGCGGCGTAATCTGCTTATTGAATTTCTGTTTTGATAACGAAGCTGTCAATTCTGCAGCCGTCTTCGCACCTAAATCCGCTTCTATCAGCAATTCTTCCAGCGCTTCGAGTGAAGCAACATCAAGCTTCGCCTGAGTGAAAATCCCGGCGATGCCGCCGGCGAGTTTGCCGGAGCTTTTGCTTAAACCCGATTTGAGTTTTGCCAGAATATTCATGCCGCGACCACCGCAGCATTCACATACAACCGTCCTTGTAACGTATGCGCAGTAACACCCGTAATTTTTACTTCAATCACGCTTCCTACTTCATAATCGCGATCCAATTCCACCGGCGCGAAATGCTCAGTACGGCCCTGCCGATTTCTTTCTACGACAACTTTGGCGATGGCGCCAACTTGCGAAGCAAGGCAGTCAGCTAACTGCTTATCTCCGGCAGCGCGCAATCTGTTCGCGCGTTCCTTTCGAATGGCTTTTGGCACCTGCGGCATTCTCGCCGCCGGCGTACCCGGCCGTGCGGAATAAGCGAATACATGCAAATAGGTTAAGTTCGCTTCCGTAACTAACTTTAATGTATTTTCAAACATCTCCTCCGTTTCCGTTGGAAAACCGGCGATGATGTCGGCGCCGAAAACAACATCCGGCCTCAATGCACGAACACGCATACAGAAATCAAGAATATCCTGCCGCGAATGCCTGCGCTTCATGCGCTTCAACACCATGTCATCGCCGGCCTGCAAGCTGATATGGATATGCGGCATCAGTCGCGGTTCTTCGGCGATCAATCGGTATAAATCCTCATCGACTTCGACAGCATCAATGGATGAAAGGCGGAGACGCGGCAATTCCGGCACCAGCGCCAGCAAGCGGCGCATCATCTGCCCAAGCGTCGGCTTACCCGGCAAATCCTTGCCGTAATCGCTGATGTCGACGCCGGTCAAAATGACTTCATTATATCCGCTTGCCACCAGATTTTTAACCTGCGCCACGATCTCACCCATCGGCGCGGAGCGGCTGTTGCCACGGCCGTAAGGAATGATGCAAAACGTGCAGCGATGATCGCAGCCATTCTGTACCTGTACGAACGCACGCGCCTTACCCTCGAAACTCGTCACCATGTGCGACGCCGTTTCCTTCACCGACATGATGTCGTTGACGAGGACTTTTTCGGTATTGCCTATCGCGAATTCGTAACCGCTTTTCTCCAGTTTTTCCTGGTTACCGATAATTTTATCGACCTCTTCCATGCTTTGGTACATATCGGGATGCACCTGCGCCGAGCAGCCGGTGACGATGATTTTTGCATTGGGGTTCTCCTTGCGCGATTTGCGGATGGCCTGGCGTACCTGCCGCTCGGCTTCGCTGGTCACGGCGCAACTATTGAAAATAATCGCATTATTCAAACCTGCCGATTGCGCCTGCTGGCGAATAACTTCGCCTTCATATAAATTAAGCCGGCAGCCGAAATTGATGACTTCGATGCTCATAATTCAAGCGCCTTTTGAAACTCAATTTCGGTAAAACCGCCGAGGAGTATATGCCCGTTATCGTCCATCTCCACTTTTACCCATGTATGGGAATCGTCAAATGAAATAATCGCCTCGCGAACATTGCTGTCGCGCGCATTGGCCGCTGCCAGCATGGCGCAAGCCGCAGTTCCGCAGGACTTGGTCAGCCCCGCGCCACGTTCCCACACCTTGGCATAAATGATATGCTTGGCGAATCCCTCTTCCTTATCCAGCGCAGCAAAACTCACGTTTACGCCTTCGGGAAACACTTCCTTATAACGCTCAAGCGCCGCGCCTTTCGATGCGACATCGGCGCTGGCGATAGGAAGGTTTCTGCCTTTATGTTCTTTAGACGTAAACGACAGGAAAAAAACCACGTGCGGATTACCCATGCTGACAAAAGCGGGTGCGCCCAGCTTCGGCAGATTACAAAATTTCTCTACCTTCGCCGCGGCCTCTTTCAGCGGCATCGCCAGCGGAATATGTTGCCAGTCAAACTTTGGCTTGCCCATATCCACCAATATATAATCCAGTTCCGGATCTTTCCTGACACCTTGTAATATCCCTGCATTGGTCTGGATACTGACCGGTAGCTTGCCTAATTCACTCTCCAGAATTTCCGCTACGCACCGCGTCGCATTCCCGCAGGCATCAACTTCGCCACCGTCGGCATTATAGATACGCATGAAAGCATCGGCCTTTTTCGATGGTTCCATGACGATGACCTGATCGCAGCCTTTGGTTACGGTATTATCGCGCGCGGCGACTTTCCGCACCTGTTGCGGCGTCAGGCGGACGGGGTTCTGGCGGGCGTCGAAAATGACGAAATCATTGCCGGCGCCGTTCATTTTGAGAAAGGGTAATTGCATAGCCTTTATATAGTCGTAAAGGCGTGGATTATAATGGCTAACCGCTAAAAAGACACGGAAAATCGGCAAAAAATGCCCCGAAAAAGCCGTAAATGGGGTTATTCTCTTTGACATCCAGCCATGCCCTTGTTATTCTGATAGTTCCACTTCAAACTTAAGGGCCGTTTGAGAACGGTTGTCCGCAAAGGGGGTATATTTCTTTGGTAGAAGTTATTGTCCGCGATAACAACGTCGACCAGGCATTACGCGCGCTTAAGAAAAAGATGCAGCGCGAAGGCCTGTTCCGTGAAATGAAGATGCGCCGTCATTACGAGAAGCCTGCCGAAGCCCGCGTCCGCAAGGCCGCTGAAGCTAAGCGCCGCGCCCGCAAACTGGCACGCAAAAATTCCGAAAGGAACGACTAATACGATGTGAGGATGTGAAGATGTGGGGAAATATCCTCAATTCACATCCTCCATCTTCATATCTTCACATCCTTCCATCTTCACATCTTATGCTCAATCCCTTCGTCAATCTGATAGCCGAAGCCATTCACCTATATATATGGTGCGTCATCGCATGGGCGGTAATGGCCACGCTCATCTCCTTCAAGGTCATCAATGGTTATCAGCCGGTGGTACAGAAAATCATGTATGCCTTAAACCGCCTGGTTGATCCGGCGCTGAAACCTATCCGGAAATTCCTGTACAAAATAGTGGGGGATTTAGGCGGGGTCGATATTTCCCCAATCGTACTGCTGCTATTGCTCAACTTCATCAGTAGCGCGCTTTATACTTATTTTTACAACCTTTAGGCCATAGCCTGTAAACATTGCATTTACCTTTCCCTGTTATCGTAAATGTTGATTTTTTAGCCTTGGGGCGGGCAAAATAATGCATTATCCCCCATAATTTTAACTAATTTTTACCTTTCTGTGGGACAATAGAGAGGTGGAAACTTGTAAAGGTCGTCGATTGTGATGTTGCCTCACGAAAATCAACACGCCCCATCCGTGCCTGGGTCTGCGCCATTGCCGCACCAGGACAATGCATCGCCAAAGTTGCCGCCAGCGCCGGTCGGTGGAACGCACCCTCCGGTCGTACCTTACCCCGGCGGCACTTTTTATTCACCCGAATTTATTGAACTGCTGGAATCATCGATCCAGCGCGTCATCAACGAACATACGTCCGGCGCGCTGATGCTGGTCAGCGTCACCAACCTGGCGATGATCATCAACGCCTACGGACATGACACATCGGAAATTGTCATCCACGACCTCATCCGCATAATCCAAGGCATGCTGCGCGAAGGTGATGTTGTGCAGCGCCTGCAACGCGACCAGCTCGGTATCATCCTCACCAACAGCTACCCGGAAGACGCAGCCGTCATTGCCGGGCGCATTCACACCACCATCCAGAATTTTGGCCGCGATAATTTTGCCACCGCTGCGCTCTACATCATGGGCGCCATCGGCAGCGTCAGTTTTCCGCTGGAAACCACCAGCGCCCACGACGCGCTCGACAAGGTCTACGTCGCCGTCAGCAGCACGCAGGATGTTCCCTATCGCACGTTCGATATGACACGCGCCGAGGCCGATGAATGCCGCCAGCAGATGGGCCTGGCCAATTACCTGTTCAAGGCGTTCAAGGAAAATCGCCTACGCCTTGCTTACCAGCCGATCATCAAGAGTAAAACCGGCGAGACCTCATATTACGAAGTGCTGCTGCGGCTGGTCAACCAGACCGGCAAGATAAGCTCGGCGGGTGCGCTGATACCGGTGGCTGAAAAAATGGGGCTGATCGATATCATCGACACCATGGTCATGGAAAAAGTGATCGAGGAATTGCGGCAAGCCAAAGACCTGAAGCTGGCCTTCAACGTTTCCAACCTGACCACAGACAATCCGCTGTGGCTCGAAAAAATATCAAACTTGCTCAGAGATAATCCTGATGTTGCGCCGCGCCTGATTGTCGAAATTACCGAAACCGCCGCTCACCGCGACCTGCGCCGCACCGCTCTTTTCGTGGCATCGCTGCAATCGATGGGTTGCCAGGTGGCGCTCGACGATTTCGGATCGGGCTACACTTCATTCCGCCAGCTCAAAGCGTTGTCGGTTGATATGGTGAAAATCGACGGCGTATTCATCAAAGACCTGGCGCAGAACGCCGATAACCGCTTCTTCGTCAAAATCCTGCTCGATTTCGCGCAAGGCTTCGGCCTGCAAACCGTCGCCGAATTCGTCGAGACCGGCGATGTCGCCAAAACACTGATGGAAATGGGCGTCGACTGTATGCAGGGTTATTATTTCGGAAAGCCGCTCAACCACCGCCCGTGGCTCAAAGAAGGCGGATACGAGGCGGATTAATCACTCCCCGTGAAAATGGTCGTAAATCACCTTCGCGGTGGATTTACTGATCCCTTCGACTTTCTGGATATCATCAATGCTGGCAGCGGCAACGGCGCGCGCTGAACCAAAATGCAGGAGTAGCGCTTTCTTGCGTCCCGGACCGATGAAAGGAATAGAATCAAGTTCCGATTGCTGCATCGTTTTGCTTCGCTTGTCGCGGTGGGCGCCGATGGCAAAGCGGTGCGCCTCATCGCGCAATCGCTGCAGGTAATGCAGCACCGGGTCGTTTTCCGGTAACTGGAACGGCTCTTTGCCCGGAATGAAAAACTGCTCGCGGCCGGCATTACGGTCTGGCCCTTTGGCAATGCCGACATAGCAAATGCCCTGCACACCTAAATCCTCAAATACTTTCGTTGCCGTCGTCACCTGCCCTGCCCCACCGTCGATCAACACGAGGTCAGGTGTTTTGCTGTCATCATCCGCCGCTTCCTGCAGGCGTTTGAACCGCCGCGTCAGCACTTCGCGCAGCATGGCGTAATCATCGCCGGGGACAGTCTCCTCGCGCTTGATGTTGAATTTGCGGTATTCGTTTTTGATGAATCCCTCCGGCCCCGCCACGATCATAGCGCCGACGGCATTCGTCCCGCTGATATGGCTATTGTCATAAACCTCAATACGCTGCGGCAAGTCATCAAGCCCGAAAAGCTTCTGCACGCCTTCAAGCGCGACGCTCTGCGTCGCATGCATCAGTAGATGCCGTGCCAGTGCTTCGCGCGCGTTACGCGATGCTTCTTCAATCAGGTCGCGCTTGTCGCCACGCACCGGATGCACAATCTCGATTTTATAATCGCTGTTGAGCTTGAGCGCTTCCTCAAGCAACGCTGCCTCCTCGAGCAGATGGCTGGTGAGAATCAGCGGCGGCGCGGGATGCGACTGGTAATACTGACCGATGAAATTACGTATGATCTCAGCATCATTATAGGAACCAGCATGCGCCGGAAACCAGCTGCGATTGCCGTAATTAAACCCCGATCGGTAACTAAACAACTGGATGCAACAGGTATCGCGGTCACGCGCCAGGGCGATGATATCGGCGTCACCTATATTCACGGCGCTAAGACCATGCTGCTGCTGCACCTGTGTCAGGGCGCGGATGCGGTCGCGGATAACACGCGCTTTTTCATAGTGCATCTTGAGGCTTAAGTCCTGCATTTCGGCAATAAGTTCTTCCTGAATCTGGCGGCTCTTGCCCGATAGGAATGCTTGCGCCTGCGAGACCAGCGCATCGTAATCGTCTCTCTTTATCTTGCCGACGCAGGGGGCCGAGCAACGTTTGATTTGGTATAACATGCACGGCCGCGTGCGGTTTTTAAACACGCTGTCGGAGCAGGAACGCAAGTGGAATGCTTTTTGCAAGAGCGTAATTGTTTCATTGACCGCCCCGGCGGCAACGAACGGCCCGAAATATTTTCCCTTCTTGGTTTTCGCCCCGCGATGCTTGGAAATGCGTGGGAATTCGTGATCGCCGGAGAAGAAAATAAACGGGAACGATTTATCGTCCTTGAGCAGGATGTTATAACGCGGCGAGAATTTTTTGACGAGGTTGGCTTCGAGTAGCAACGCTTCTGCCTCCGAACGCGTCGTGACGAACTCCATGGATGCCGTTTGCGCAATCATGCGTTGCAGGCGCGTGTTAAGCGCCGCGACATTGATATAAGTCGACACGCGATTCTTGAGATGCTTCGCCTTACCGACGTAGAGCACAGTGCCCGTCGCATCGATCATGCGATACACACCGGGCAATCCCGGTAAATCGTTACTGTAACGTTTAATGACGGCGCGGCCTTCGGCGAGAGAGTCGGATGATTTGTCCATAGGTTGAATGTAATCGTAAGCCCGCTATTTTCAACGCTTCAAAATAATCCACGAAAGCGGTGGATAAGTTTGTTGGCAACTCTATCAATCTTGATAAAAAGAGAGATACAGCCTAGAGTTGAACGTCATTGCCTAAAAAAAGAGCACAAAAATAACTATATGATTTATAAGATTATTTTTTAAGTTATGCCAGCGCGGCGGTTAGCTTTAATGCTTCCTTTATTTTTAAAGTATAGGTTGTGCGACGATGTGCACAAAAACACCGGCAAAATCTGCAAATCCATGCGTTGTAGGAAAAATTTTCCTAGAGAAATTATCTGCTGTCAATCGGATTGGAATATAGCAAATAGTATCGCCAATTTTTTTTAGTGAAAAAAGTATCGTGCCCATACATAGAATATATTAGTCATTGGATACGACAACAGTATAGAGCCCATGCACGAGTCTGCCCATCTGCTTGAAATCGTTATCCTGCTTTCCGCCGCTGTCATCATCGTGGCGATCTGCCGTGTCATTCGCATAAGCCCCGTCATCGGCTACCTGGCGGCAGGAACGGCCATCGGCCCGTTCGGCCTCAAGCTGGTCAGCAATGTCGAAGGCACGACCGGCATCGCTCAGTTCGGCATCATTTTTCTGTTATTCCTGATTGGGCTGGAACTCTCCCTCGAACGACTCCGCGGGATGCGCAAGCACGTGTTCGAATTTGGCGGCGCACAACTTATCGTCACATCGACAGTATTTGCCCTGTTTTTCTTAGGGCTGGGCGGACACGCCGACGTCGCCATCATCATCGGCGGCGGCCTGGCCTTGTCGTCAACCGCCATCGTCTTGCAGGTTATCAATGATCAGAACGAAAAATCGTCACAGGTCGGGCGTCTATCGTTAGCTATTCTTATCCTGCAGGACTTGGCCGTCATCCCGCTGCTGGTATTTGTCTCGTTGCTCGGTGAACATGGTAAGCCCATTCTCAATGCGCTCACTGACGCTGCTTTCAAGGCTAGCATAGCTCTCGCGGTTATTTTTATCGCCGGGCGATTGCTGCTACGCCCCCTCTTCCATTTCATCGCCTCGCTTGAGAACACTGAATTGTTTTCGGCGACGACGATGCTGGTTGTGCTTGGCGTGTCGATGCTGACCAGCGCCGCCGACCTTTCCCCAGCGCTCGGTGCTTTCATGGCCGGGCTGCTGGTTGCCGAAACCGAATTCAAGCCCCAGGTCGAAGCCGACGTATTGCCGTTCAAAGGATTGTTCCTGGGACTATTTTTCATGACGGTCGGCATGTCCCTCAATATCAATATGCTATATGACCATTTCGGCGCCATCATCGGCCTGACCGTTGCGCTGATGGCTGGAAAATCACTCATCATCATGGCGCTGTGCCGCCTGTTCGGATTCGGATTAAATACTGCCGTTCATGCCGGCATGCTGCTGTCGCAGGGTGGCGAGTTCGCCTTCATTCTGTTCAAACTCGCCAGCGATCAAAATATTCTGGATTCTCAGCTTTCACAAATATTGCTGGTGGTCATCACCGTCAGCATGGCGCTAACGCCGTTGGTGGCGGAAGCGGGCAAAAAAATCGCTTTCATGCTTGAAAAGCACGCCATCGCGCGTCCGGAAACCATGATCGAAGAAACGCTGGATTTAAGCTATCACGTCATCGTCAGCGGCTTCGGCCGCGTCGGCCATACCGTCGCCCGCTTACTCGAAGCGGAAAATATCCCCTATGTCGCCATCGATATCGATTCCTTCCTCGCCGCCCGCGAACGCAAGAGCGGCGCGCCAGTTTATTATGGCGATACCAGCCGCGTGCACGTGCTGAACGCACTTGGCCTCAGCCGCGCCCGCGCCGTCATCATCACCCATAATGACACCCGCATCGCCCTGCAGACAATCTCTACCATCCGTGAAATACATCACGACATCCCCATTATCGCCCGCGCCAAGAACATCGAAAAAGTGCTGAAGCTCGAAGCCGCCGGCGCCAATCTGGCCGTTGCCGAAATGTTCGAAACCAGCTTGCAGCTTGGCGGTGCGCTGCTCAAATCGCTTGGCATCACGGACTTTGAGGTAAACCGCATCATCGATATTTTCCGCGCCGAGGATTACGCCATGACGCGCGAAAGCGAAAAGGAACCGGCGACAGGAGGGTAATCCCGCAGATTACCTTACTGGAGTGTCAGGCGCCTTCTTGGTTGGCGGGGTCCAACCCGGGGGATGCAGATTTTCCGGATTAAGAGTTGCGGGTCCTGACTTAATTTTCTTGGCTGACGCTCTCAACGGAGAACCTAGATCCTCTGGATTAAGAGTTGCTGCTGGTCCATCAGTTGGTAGGGATTTTTTCGCTTGGGACTGTAATTCCCGAACGTCATTTACAAACCGGGTGACTTCTTCGTTACTGGGAGACTTATTTATTGAATGATCTTCCACTCCCGGCTCCTGGTGTACTCTCGTATTATTTGATAACCCTAAAACAGGCTGTTCCCTGTCAAAATTAGTCACATTTCCACTCACGCCGTCAACCACGGCATAAACCTCTATATCAGACTTTCCACCAGACAATTTTGGAGTGCCTATATAAATTTTAGGCTGTTTATCGAAAACTATATTAGACGTCACACCTTGTGGTGGATTCTTTTCTTGAATCATAATTTCGGTTCCAAGCGCAAAGTCATGTTTTTTATGTAAATCTTCTACAGTTTTTTGAATGGCTTTTTGAACGTGTTCAGGCATTTCATTAAATTCTTGGCTATTATAAAAATCTTTATTATCTACTGGCCGCGTAAGGCTGCTTTTGCCGTCAGTAGTATCGAAAGCAGCCCTTATTTGATATGGTTTGTCAGCCATAAAATCCTCCGTTTTTAATGTTTCAATTGATTCTTCAAAACATGCTTACAGTTTACCCTATCCACTGTCAGAATAGCGTGAAGATTTGGTGACAATTTTATCTTATTGTTAATTATCGAGAAAATAGATTTTAAATACTACGCCGGTATCTGCTGGCTCATGCAGTGGATGGTGCCGAAGCCCCAGACCAGATCGACGGCATGGATGCCGACGACATCGCGGCCGGGAAATAACTTCGCCAGTATGGAAAGCGCGATACGATCGGCCGGGTCGTTGAACGTCGGCACCAGCACAAGCTTATTGGCGATATAAAAATTGGCATAGGACGCCGGAAGCTGCGTTCCTTCGAAAATCAAAGGTCTTGGCATCGGCAACTCAATAACATTCAGCTTCTTGCCATTCTGGTCGCGTGCGGCTTTGAGGCGCTTTAAATTCTCCTGCAACGGCGCATAATTTTTATCGCGCTTGTTTTTCTCAACGACGGTGACAACCGTGGTGGGATTCACGAAACGCGCCAGATCATCGACATGGCCATGCGTATCGTCGCCGGTGATGCCGTTGCCCAGCCAGATGACTTTTTTAATGCCGAGATATTCGGCAAAAATTTTTTCGTAATCCGCGCGCGTAAATCCCGGGTTGCGGCATTGCACTTTGGAAAGCAGGCATTCTTCGGTCGTCAGCAGCGTACCCTTGCCGTTCACATCAATCGAGCCGCCCTCGAGCACGACGCGCTTGCCCTTATACATCGGCTGGATGCGCTGGGTTTTAACAAATTTGCTTAAGCGAGCCGGAACATTGTCATCGCGCTTATGATTATCGTATTTCGCCCAAGCGTTGAAACGCCAGTCGAGCATGGCTCTTTCATTGTCATTCCCGCGAAGGCGGGAATCCATCTTTTTTAAAATAGATCCTCGGGTCAAGCCCGAGGATGACAAGGAAGGCCTTACGAAAATCGGGCCGCTGTCACGCGTCCAGACGCGGTCGGTGGGAATAATCGTAAAATCCACCTTGCTCAAATTGACGCCGACCCGTTTCAAACAGTCGCGTGCCGCACGTTCGCTGCGACTATTCTGTACCAGCAGGCGCACACGTTCGACCCCAGTCAGATGGCGGATAATTTCGCCATAGACGAATGGAATCGGCTCAAATTTTCCCGGCCAGTCTTCCTCATGATGCGGCCATGCAAGCAGCGTTGCTTCATGCTTTTCCCACTCGGCGGGCATTCTGAACTGCGTCATGAATCAGCTTCCGAAACGCTTGGTGACATCGCCATAGGCGTCCACCCGCCTGTCCCTGAAAAACGGCCATAAACGCCTTGTTTCCTCAATTAGACTCGGATCAACTTTGGTGGTCAGAATTTCTTCTTTGTCATGAGATGCCATAGCAAGTATTTTTCCAAACGGATCGCAAATAAAAGAATGCCCCCAGAATTCGAGACCATTGCCAGTAATCATTTCGTGTCCGATACGGTTTACGGCTGCGACATACACGCCGTTGGCAATAGCGTGCGAACGCTGCATGGTTTCCCATGCTGACACCTGCGCTTCGCCGAACTCGGCTTTTTCTTTTGGATGCCAGCCGATGGCCGTCGGGTAGAACAACACTTCCGCGCCCTGCATGGCGGTAAGCCGTGCACCTTCGGGATACCATTGATCCCAGCACACTAATGTTCCAATTTTGCCGACGCCGGTATCGAATGCTTTGAAGCCAAGATCGCCCGGTGCGAAATAATATTTTTCCTCGAACAACGGATCGTGCGGAATGTGCATCTTGCGGTAATGGCCGATGGTTTTTCCATCAGCGCCGATGATCACCGCCGTATTATAATACAGCCCCGAGCCCGCACGCTCAAAAATCGAACCGACGATGACCATGCCGGTTTTTTTGGCAACGGTCGACAGGCGCTGCACCGTCGGGCCATCAAGCGGCTCGGCGAGATTAAAATTGGTATGATCGATTTTCTGGCAGAAATATTCGGTGAGAAAAAGCTCCGGCAGGCATGCCACCTGCACACCTTTCGCCGCCGCCTGTTCCAGCATCGCGCAGGCTTTATCCAGATTTTCTTTCGCATGCTTGGACATGCGCATCTGGATTGCACCGATGGTGAAAGGATTGGATGTTTTGGAAGCAGTCATGATGCTTTTTGTATAACAGAAATACCCAATTGTTTCGCTGTTCGTTCAGCGGCTTCTATTCTTGCCTGACGATATGGGTTTTGCGCCAGCATTTCTTTGCTAAGCCGTTCCAATGCCACCCTATCCGGATGCGCAGAAGCATGCGGGTATTCAATAAAGCGGGCAATGCGTTGTGTAGCATCTTTGCCACACAGATTTTCTGCTATGCGAAGGGCGAGATCGATGCCATTGGTTACTCCGGCTCCGGTTATGACATTCCCATCTTCTACCACCGGCGTATCGACGGCAACTGCGCCCATATACGGCAAAACATCGAGGCACGTCCAGTGCGTGGTAGCTTTTTTCCCGCGTAAAAGGCCAGCTGCTCCTAACAGCAACGCACCCGTGCATACGGAGGAAATAAGGCAATCTTTTTTATTGCCATATTTGCCAATAAAATCCATCAGCGCTTTATCGTCCTGCGCCTTGATTTGGCCTGGGCCACCCGGGATGAATAACACATCCAGCGATGGACATGTGTCATAGGTTGTATCTGGAACAATCGTAAGGCCACGGTCTGTTTTTACCGAGGCAATCGTATTGGAAACGACATGCATTTCTACATCCGGTATTCGGGAGAAAACTTCGTAAGGAGCCGTTAGGTCAAGCTGTGTTGTATTAGGATACAACACCATTCCAATGATGGTCTTTCTCGGTGACATAAGCACTCAGGCCGCGTTCGATTCCAGCGTTCTGGCGCCTACTTTGCCCAATTGGATTTTGCGGTTGGGAAGCGTTTCCAGCCACGCGATCAGGCGGCTGATTTCATCGGATATGACCTGCGGATTCTGCGACGCCTTGGCCATGATCGCCGCACCCTGAATGCCAGCCATTAGCGATGTTGCATATTTGCGGCCCTCAGCGACGTGGCCGAGGCTCTGGAATTGGCGTTCTGCCCAATCGACGAAATCAACAAGTACCTGGGCTGCGGTCTTGGCAACCGTATCTTTTTCCACGTCGGCATCGTCGATAATTTTTCCGACCGGGCAACCATATTTCGCGTATTCGTCGCGGACTTTATCGAAATAAAACACTGCTTCGATAAGGCGCAGGCGCGGATCAGCGATATTTTCTTCGAGTTGCGCATAGACAGCGCTGAATTGTTCCTTTCGCCGGGCAATGGCAGCCAGAGCCAGTTCTTCCTTGGTCTTGAAGTAATAATAAACGTTGCCGATGGGAATTTCAGCTTTACCGGCAATATCAGCCAGCGAAGTCGCGGTCAGGCCCTTGTGGTGAAACAACAGCGCCGCCGAATCAATGAGCCTATCTCTTTTAGTTTGATTTATCATAGCCTTACAATTTTTGGTCAGTTAACTGGATAATTGGCAATTTACCGGTTATCTACTAAGATTGCAACAACAGAGTTATGTCATGCATTGGAATGACACCGCTATCATATTAAGCGCCCGGAAACATGGCGAAACCAGTGCCGTTGTGCGATTGTTTGTGCGCGAGCACGGCGTCTATGCCGGGGTCGTGCGCGGCGCACATTCCAAGGCCAACCGCGGCGTTATTCAGCCGGGCAATATCGTAAATGCGACCTGGCAGGCAAGGTTATCCGAACACCTGGGAAGCTTTAAATGCGAACTGCTGGAGGCCAATGCGGCCCACATCATGCAGGATGCAGCACGGCTGGCAGCATTGACGTCAGCCTGCACCGTGCTTGAGTCATCACTGCCGGAGCGCCACCCCTATGCAAGGCTATACGGCATATTCCATTTGTTTTTAACCACGCTCAGGGAGGATAAAAACTGGCCGGAGGAATATGTGCGGCTGGAAATGGAATTGCTGGCCGAAGCCGGCTTTGGATTGGATTTGACCAAATGCGCCGCAACCGGAACCACCGATGATTTGATCTATGTTTCACCCAAATCCGGCCGCGCCGTTTCGCGCGATGCGGGCGAACCTTATAAGGAAAAACTGCTGGCGCTGCCGGGATTCCTTATTGCTCTCCCCTCGGGGAATAAAAATAATAATGCCACCTCCCCCTTGAGGTGGGAGGTCGTCGAGCGTAGCGAGGCGGGAGGGGGTGAGCATCCAAGTCATAAATTGATTCCATTAGCACGCAATCTCCGCAGCCAAATGCCCGAAGCAGAAAAACAGTTATGGTATTATCTGCGTGCCCATCGTTTCAATAATTACAGCTTCCGAAGGCAGCATCCTATAAGCGAAGACTATATAATAGATTTTATATGCTTAGATAAAAAATTGATTATAGAACTTGATGGCGGACAACATTCTAAACAACAAGCATATGACGCTAAAAGAACTGAATTCCTTGAACATGAAGGATACAAGGTTCTACGTTTCTGGAATAATGAAGTCTTTGAGAATATAGAAGGTGTCTTACTATCAATTCTGAATGCGTTGGAAGACACCCCCTCCCTAACCCTCCCCCCTCAAGGGGGAGGGAATAATACGGAAGAAATCCTTGCAGGACTGCGGCTAACCGGCTATTTTCTTGACCACTGGCTGCTTACCCCCCATAAACGGAAACTTCCGGCAGCAAGAGGACGGCTGATTAATTCATTGAGTAAATTGTATGGTTGATAAAAAACCGTCATCTGAGATATTTTCGAAAGAATTTGAATTTGGCAGAGGAATGAATGTCATGCTTACTGCAGAACTTTCGAAACATTTAACTACAACCAATAAAGGCTTTCTTATTGTTGATGTGACTAAATTGGCCGATATAATTGGTCCAAAAAAAGCAAAAGCAAAGGGGAAGCATCTCGTCTCTCTGTTTTCTGAAGCTCTTCAAAATGAGGGATTCACATGCAGTAGAATCAAATATAATGTAGGCACGAGCAACAGCACTAGCACTGATGAGAACATGACCGCTGAATTAGATATAAAATATAGGACACAGATTCCCAGAAGCGATTTTTTTGAGAAAATGATAGCTGCTTATCATACAGCGCTCTTGCAAAGAGAACATAAGCACGCACAAGCCATAACTGAACGCCGTAACCAGGAAACACGCGATTTGGATACAAAACTATTTGATCATCTTTCTCAAGCTTTGACTAAATTAGAAATCTCACAGGAAAAACAAGCTGCTTTTTTACAAAAATTAATTCCAGCAGTTAAAAAAGCTATCGGTAAGGAACAAGAAATAGAATAATATGGCCAAGCAACCTTTAAAAACCGACAACATCAACCTCGTTTCCTTCCGCACGACGCTGGAAGAGAAATACCTCGCCTATGCGCTATCGACCATTACGGCGCGGAGCCTGCCCGATGTACGCGATGGCTTAAAGCCGGTGCACCGCCGGTTGCTCTACGCCATGTTACAGCTGAAACTCGATCCCAAATCAGGCTATAAAAAATGCGCCCGCGTCGTCGGTGACGTCATCGGTAAATACCATCCGCATGGCGACATCG